>Ga0181605_10003444_pt1 | contig 13021 bp, 15 predicted proteins | sample 041ome_11_FD_148676 | JGI IMG/M metagenome (GOLD analysis project Ga0181605, IMG submission 148676) | Coastal salt marsh microbial communities from the Groves Creek Marsh, Skidaway Island, Georgia - 041411US metaG (spades assembly) | ecosystem: Environmental > Aquatic > Marine > Intertidal zone...
CCGCAAAGGATTAGGCTTTAGTTATGGCAGACATATTTGAGGCAATCGCCGACCCAACACGGCGCAATATTATGGAGACTCTGCTCTCGGCACAGGTAGCCGGCTCAGAGCTAACAGTAAGTGAGCTTGTTCAGAAGACCGGCTTGGGCCAACCCACAGTCTCAAAGCACCTCAAGACTCTTCGTGAGGTGGGACTGGTTGCCGCCCGTGAGGATGGCCAGAAGCGTTTCTACTCGGTTACCCCTGAGCCACTCGAGGAGATTGAGGACTGGATGATCAACTTCCTCTCGCTCGGCTTTGAGGCTGAGGGTGAAGAGGACCTCGCTAAGAACCTCAGTGAGGCGGGAGAGAAGCTGGGCCACTGGATAACCGAGAAGGCATCCTGGCTCGGTGAGCAGCTCCGCGCTCGCGCAGACGAGCTCGATGTCGATGTCGACCCCAAAGAACTTGGCAAGAGGCTAGGTAGGAAACTTGCCGAGACAAAGGTCGATGCCGAAAAAGGCGCCAAGGACTTCGAGAAGCTAGCCAGGCAAAAAGTCGAAGAGGTTGTTGACGATGTTCGAAGTGAAGCTACTCACTTCGCAGAGGAAGTTAGGGCAAAGGTCGGCAAGAAGTAATGGCTGAACGTAATGATGAACTCCGCAATTTCGCAGAGAAGCAGCTGAAGAAAAAGCAGGACTTTCGGACCTACATGTGGGTCTACGCGGCAGTCGTCGCATTGACTTCCGGGGTCTGGTTCATTACATCGCCGAGTGCTCCCTACTGGCCAGTGTGGGTAATCCTGGGGATGGGTATCGCAGCGATTTTTGTGGGCCTAGACGCATACGGTCGCCTGGGCGGCAAGCCGATAACCGATGAGCAAATCGATGCCGAGGTTGAGCGCCTAAGGCGCAAGGGCTAGACTTTGGCAGGTTGCCCACAAGGGCAAAAAGAACATAGACGAGGTTTTTGTGGGTTCAGTAATCAAAAAGCGCCGCAAGCGCATGTCGAAGAAGAAGCACCGCAAGCTTCTTCGCAAGACTCGCCACCAGCGTCGCAACAAGAAGTAGTAACTACCCGCCCAATGAGGCGGGTTTTTACTTTTGACCCCTCAGCTCGCGCCTGCGCTGGCGCAGAATTTCCCAGCCCGCAGCTACCGCATAGCGCCTTAGCTGGGCATCGGGATTCACAGCCACCTGGTTCCCCACGGCACTGAGCATGGGTAGATCGTTTACTGAGTCCGAATAGGCCCATGACTTTCTCAGGCTTATCCCGCGCTCCTTAGCAAGTTTCTTTACCGCCTTGCGCTTGGCTTTGCCGTGGAGTGGGGCTCCGACTAATTCGCCTGTCAGAACTTTGCCATCATGGCCGACAATTGTTCCAAGAGATCCAGTTGCACCCAGATCTTGGGCTATTACTTCCGCTAGCTCCACGGGCGAGGCTGTCACCAACCACACCTCATGACCCTGTTGAAGGTGATGCTTTAGTCGTTCAACCGATCTAGGCCAGAGTCTTGGCTGGATTTCGTCTTTATAAACCTGGTCGACCAGCTCTTGGAGTTCCTTTACCGAGTGCCCGCGGGTAAGCATGAGGGCACGATCTTTGATGTCGGCCATTTTGGAGGTCTTCTCCCCACGCCTTATAAACATCACGTGTTCCCACATAAACCGCCAGATATCCCGGCGCTTAATGCTGCCTCCGGTAAAGGCAACCTTGCCAAAAAGAATCGCAGTTGAGCCACAGACCAACGTGTTGTCGACATCGAAGAAGGCGGCAATCTTCTTTGTCGGTTTCGCGGCTTCGGGGGTCACCCGCTAAGTCTAGAGCTGAAGAGAATCACCTAGTCTTGAACCATGAAAGAGCCAATCGAGATTCAATTGGTGATTCGGCAGGGCTGCCACCTTTGCGTTGCAGCTGAGTCCGACCTGGCAAGGGTCATTGCCCGTTTTGCCGCTGAATATCCCGAGCGCGAATACACAGTCGAGCTTGTTGACATAGCCGACTATGACAAATTGCAACGCTTCAGCGAGGAAGTGCCAGTTTTGCTTATCAACGAGAAGCAGATCTCATTCTGGCGAATTGATGAAAAGCGGGCCTTTGAGAAACTCAGCGAGCTCGCATGAGAAGGGTTATTTTCTGGGCCCTGAAGAACTTCTGGTTTCCCATCCTGATTTTTGCTCTCGCACAACTTGGCAAGAGGTATCGGTGGGCCGCAGATTTCCACGCCAAGTTGAGCAGGCTGAAGTGATTCTTGGGCCAGGTTCATGATTAGCTCAAGGGACGCTTTTCCTGACATATTGCGAGGCTTTGCCCTGCTCGGTATCGCGATGGTGAACGTTCAATACTTTGCAGTCGATACGGTTAGCGGCTTTGAGTCGGCTGACTTGACGTCTGGTGCTAACTCTGCTGCCGCCTTCATTGTGATGTTCTTTTTCCAGTCAAAGTTCTACCTGCTCTTTTCGTTCCTCTTTGGATACTCCGCTCACTACGTAATAAAGGGTGAGCGGGAAAACCGTTCGCGCTGGGTTGGTAGGTCTGTCGGGCTGATTCTCTTTGGTGTTGTCCACTTCGTCTTCCTCTTCCACGGCGACATCCTGTTCCTCTACGGAGTATTTGGACTTGTCCTTCTGGCCCTCTACTTCCGACCAGATAAGACGGTCAGTCGCTGGGCAAGAGGGACCTACATTTTTTCCGCCGTCTTGTTCACTCTGCTTGCTCTGTTGGTGGCAGTTGGGGAAGCATTTCTCGCAAGCAAAGGCAAGGTACTTCCAGACGACACTGCCGGCCTAGGGGGCCTAAACCAGGCGCTTGCCTCGGGTGGATTCTTGGAGGCCGCTGCTGCCAGATTTGAACTCTGGCTCGCCTTCGCACCTCAAGGCTTCCTGTTGCAGGGGCCTTTGGTTATGGTCGCATTTTTGGTCGGAGTCTTGGTTGCAAGAAAGAACGGTTTGGCCTCCGGTGCTAATCCCAACCTGATGAGGCGCATAGCTTTGTGGGGTATTGCCCTCGGACTTCCTTTGCAGCTGGCCGCGGCAGCAATCTACATCTTCAACCTGCTAGCGGATCAATACAGTCTCGGTCTATCGCTTATCTCCTTGGCGCTGAACTTCCTCACCGCCCCGATTCTCTCTGCGGGTTATGTGGGAGTGCTGTGGCTGATCAGCGAAAGGTTGGGTGGCATTGCGCTGCTCTCGGCGGCAGGTAGGCACTCGCTGACCATCTACCTATCCCAATCAGTCATCTTCTCCGTGCTCTTCTCCGCTTGGGGGCTTGGCCTGTTTGCCCAGCTCGATGCCTGGCTCGTCGCCCTAACCGCCTTCCTTACTTGGTTGGTGCTCAGCGTGCTGGCGATGGTAAACCTCAGGTTCTTCGCCAGAGGGCCCATGGAGACGGTCCTGACGAACTTCTCAAAGCTGTTTGTGAGAAAAGCTTGAACCTCGAGCAGCTCGGGCTTTTTGGAGTTTTTCTTGCCGGTGCAATTCCATGGTTCGAAGCAATTGGGGCGACCTATTTGTCCAGCTGACGAGATGATTGCGGGGCATGCGGTAAGCATGCGTGCCACCCTGGTAACGAATAATCTGAAGCACTTCGATCGCGTGCCTGGCTTGATGACAGAGGGCTGGCTCTAGGGCTGAAGCCTGTTTGGTCCTCGGAAGAGGAAGCTTGCCTCTCGGATGTTGGGGAGCTCGAGCATCAGCATCACGACTCTCGTTAGCCCCATGCCGAAACCGCCGTGCGGAGGGACGCCATAGCGGAAGAAGTCCATGTAAAAGTCGAGGCCCTCGGGGTCAAGACCCTTGTCCTTGGCCTGAGCCTCAAGAACCTCAATCCTGTGCTCGCGCTGGGCACCGGTGGTGATTTCGGTTCCCTTCCATATCAGGTCGTAGCTCTTGGTTAGCGCATCATTGCCCTCGTGGCGCATGTGATAGAAGGGCCTGATGTGCTTTGGGTAGTCGGTTAGGAAGACGAACTCGTGACCGAGTTCTTCTTTGGCGTATTGAGAAATCTGGCGCTCGCCCTCTGGGTCAAGATCGCCATCGGTCCTCGGGACTTTATAGCCGCGCTTCTCGATAATCTCGTGCGCCTCGGCAAGTGGAATGCGGGGAAAAGGAGTGCTCGGGATCTCGATGTCGATCTCGTAGAGTTCCTTGATTCTCTCCCCGTGCTTCTCCTTGACGGCGGTGATGGCCTTGACCATCAGTTCTTCCTGGAAGCTCATGACATCCTCGTGGGAGTCAATCCAGCTCATCTCCATGTCGATGGAGACAAACTCGGTTGCATGGCGGGAAGTGAAGGAGGGGTCGGCCCTAAATACGGGTCCGATTTCAAAGACCCTGTTGAGGCCTGCGCTCATGGCCATCTGCTTATAGAACTGAGGTGACTGGGCAAGATATGCGTGACCCTCAAAGTATTCAAGCTTGAACAGTTCGGCATGGGACTCCGAGGGTGAAGCCATCAGCTTCGGGGAGTGAATCTCTACGAAGTCATTGGCTAGCCAGTGCTCTCTCCAGGCCTGCTCAATCGTGGTTTGAACCTGCATCATTAGGTTTAGCTCTGGGCGCCTAAAGTCGATGAAACGCCAGTCGAGCCTCTTGTCAATGGAGGTGTCTTCGGCGATTGGGCTATCTGGTAGTGATGCCGAGACAACCTCAAGGCCCTCGAGCAAGATCTCGATACCGCCGAGCTTTACGCGCTCATCGTGCTTGAGCTGACCCTTGACAATCACAAAGCTGCCGTGGGTGAGGGCTGAGACCTGGTCCGCAAGAGCATCCTCCTCGCTTGGGCGAGGGTAGGTGACCTGAACGCTGCCGGACTCGTCGCGAATGATGATGAACTGGATTCGCTTTTGGTCCCTGAGGGTTTCAACCCAGCCGCCGATTGTGACAGGACCATCTTGCTGGCCTGCGAGTTCGCCGATCTTTGAGCGATTGAGCATAGTTCTTAGGTCCTTTGGGGCTAGCTGGCGGAATTCAGCCAAGTTTAGCGAAGGTAAACTTGTTCTATGCCAGCCTCTCGCCTTCACTTCGTAAGACACGGTGAGGTGTTTAATCCCAAAGGCCTGCTCTATGAGCGTCTGGATGGCTACCCGCTCAGTGAACGCGGCCACAAGATGGCTGAGGCCGCCGCTAAGGAGCTGGCGGGCATGGGGCGAAAAGTCTCAAGGCTAATTGTTTCCCCGCTTGAGAGAACGAGGCAGTCTGCGGCTCCCGTTGCAGAGCAGTTTGGTCTTGAGCCGGTGATCGACGAGCGCATTATTGAGCCGTGGAACTTGCTTCGCGGCTATCCAATGGGGCCAAGGGCGCTGCTCGCAAAACCATCCCTAGCCCTAAATCTCTACAACCCCTCACGCCCCAGCTGGGGAGAGCCATTTAGCCAGATTGCGAATCGCATGACCGAGGCGGCGCTCGCTGGCTGGGAGAGCACTGATTCGGGAGATGTTGTCTTCGTCTCTCACCAGTTAGCGATATGGATGACCTATCGCAGCGCCATGGGGCTGAGACTTCCGCATAACCCAAGAAACAGGCGCTGCTCACTCTCTTCGATTACCTCTTTCGAGGTTCAGGATGGGAAGTTAGTGCCGGTTGACTATCGTGAGCCCGGCATGAAGCTGGCGGGGCTGATTTAGGTGCGGAGATTACTTTCAATTGCACTTGCGACTTTGATCCTCACTGGTTGCGCTCAGGACCCACTAGCCGAGCAGTTCCGATCCGGTGATAACAAAAACTACATCGCAGGCGATGGCACAGTCACGGAGTTTGCGGTAGATCAACGACCAACTTTTGATGACTGGGAGGGAGCCACGGAGAGCGGAGCTTTTTTGAGCTCCGAGGCCCTGGAGGGCTTTGTGGTGGTGATGAACTGGTGGTATGCGGCGTGTGCTCCGTGTCGAGCCGAGGCTCCTGACATGGCTGCACTGAGCGAGGAATTTGCCGATCAGGGAGTGCAGTTTGTTGGCGTGAATGTTCGTGACACCGCAGAGACGGCGCTCGCTTTCGATAGGAACTTTGGCATCACCTACCCCTCCATCATGGATGCCCAGAGCGGAGCGGTTTCGCTTGCTTTCTCTGGAGTAGTAAGCCCGCAGGCTGTGCCGACAACTCTTGTCATCGACAGGGAGGGAAGAGTCTCCGCCAGAATCCTTGGGCGCATCGACAAGTCAATCTTGCGCGAGCTGATCGAGACGGTGGCCGAATGAGCCCCTCGGAGATTGCCCTATCCGGCTCGATGCTACTGGCAATTCCAATAGCCCTGCTAGCCGGAATTGTTACTTTTGCAAGCCCGTGTGTGTTGCCGCTTGTGCCTGGCTATCTCGGCTACGTGTCCGCAAATGTCAGGTCAAGGGCAGTTCTCGGAACGGCACTATTCGTGCTGGGTTTTACCATCGTCTTTGTTTTGCTTGGGGTGCTAGCGGGTTCCGCGGCCTTCGTCTTTTTCACCCGAAACCTCTGGGTCCAGGCGGTGCTTGGGGTGTTGGTGATTCTTTTCGGTCTAGCAATGATTGGGCAGCTGGGCATTTTCCAGAGGACCATCAAGTTGCCCGTGACACCGAGGACGGGGCTACTTGGAGCTCCGCTTCTAGGGGTTGTATTTGCGCTGGGGTGGACTCCGTGCATTGGACCCACGCTCTCGGCGGTATTGGTTCTCGCAAGTGACAGCGGGGATCCGTTACGCGGAGGAATACTTGCCACGGTCTACTCACTGGGCATCGGGGTGCCGTTCTTGCTTCTGGCCGCCGGAATTGGTTGGGCCGCAAGGAGCGTTGAGCTAATCAAGCGCAACATTCGCAAGGTAAATATCTTTGGCGGCGTGCTACTGATTGTCTTGGGGACGCTCATGGCAACCGGGCTCTGGCTGCAATTTACTAATTGGCTTCAGGTGGTGAACAGTGGCATCATCCTCCCGCTTTAGTCCAATATTTTGGGGTCGCTGGTTCTGGCGCCAGCTCACCTCAATGCGTACAGCGTTGTTTCTGCTGTTGCTACTCGCCCTAGCGGCAATCCCTGGTTCGCTTTATCCGCAGCGAAGTGCGGATCCAAATGGCGTAAGGCTTTATTTTGACCAGCAGCCTGAGATTGCAGCTCTGCTGGATTCATTGCAGCTGTTCGATGTCTATACATCGATCTGGTTCTCGGCTATCTACATTCTGCTCTTTGTCTCGCTGGTTGGTTGCGTCTTACCTAGGACGCAGGCCCACCTAAACGCTCTTCGTGCAAAGCCTGTTGAGACTCCGCAAAAGCTTGAGCGGATGCCCGCATACGTAACTGCAGCGGCCAAGGGCGATCAGCTTGACCGGGCCGAACAGGCGCTTAAGTCTCGTGGTTTTAGGGTTCGCAGGTTGGACGACTCAGTCTCTGCGGAGAAGGGTTACCTCAAAGAGACCGGGAACCTGGTCTTTCACTACTCCCTGGTGCTGCTGTTGATTGCCGTGGGGCTTGGCGGTGGCTTCAGCTTCTCAGGTCAGCGAGTTTTAGTTGAGGGCGATACGTTCGTAAACAACCTCGCCAGCTATGACGCGTTTTCCCCAGGGCCATTGTTCTTTGAAAATGAGCTCCAGCCGTTTTCAATGACCTTGGAGGACTTTGAGGTTGTCTATGACCTAAGAAACCCTGCAAATCTGGGCCAGCCCGTTGACTTTATTGCCAACGTCACGCTCGATGATGGGCTTACAAACTCGAACTCTGACATTCGGGTGAACTTTCCGCTTGAGGCACCCGGGGCAAACGTGTTCTTGACCGGTAACGGTTTTGCACCCGTGATAACCCTCTATGACGGTGTGGGCAACATCGCCTTTTCTGGGCCAGTGGTCTTTCTGCCCCAGGATTCCAACATGACATCGCTTGGTGTGATTAAAGCTCCTGATGCCAGTCCCGAGCAGATTGGAATCATCGCCTTTTTCTATCCGACCGCTCAGGAGCTCGAGTCGGGAGCCTATGCGTCAATCTACCCGGACCCGATTGATCCGCTTTTGACCATGAACGTCTATTTGGGCGATCTTGGGCTCGATGCTGGAATACCAAGAAACGTTTATGCATTGGACATCACAGACCTTGATTTGATTGCCGGGCGAGACGGACCCAACCCACCAATTCAGTTGCGGGTTGGCGAAATGGCTGAGCTTCCCGGAGGAGCTGGATTTATCTCCTTCGACGGGTTGAAGCGATTTGCCTCCTTGGATGTCGCCTATAACCCGGGTGGCCTGTGGATCATGGTGTTTGCATTTATTGCTCTTGTGGCAATTGTGTTTTCGCTGAGTGTTCGCAGAAGACGGGTTTGGGTGCGGCAGTTGGCTGGCAAAATTGAGTATGCGGCACTAGCCAGGGGCGACGATGATGGCCTCGAAGAATTGATTGTTGATTTGCGCAAAGAGATTGAGGGTGACTAGTTGAACATTGTCCTAAATGAGCCACTGTCGCAAATCTCCCTGCTCTTTGTTTCCGCAGCCATGGGGCTTTTGGCGGTCGCGCTTTTGATGTTCGCCTTTCAGCTTGCGAGGCTAAAAGACGACCCAACAGAATCGCGTTTTGAGCGCTATGGCTTCTGGGTGTTGGGTGCCGGAACCGTGGTCCTAGGTGTTGGGGTGTTCCTGCGAGGGGTTGCGGCTCAGCGTGTGCCATGGGCAAACATGTATGAGTTTGCTATCTCGGGCGCACTCATGATTTTGACCATCTACCTAATCTCGCTCAGGGTCAAAGACGTGCGCTACGTTGCAACCTTTGTCACCGGGTTCTCGCTCGTTACTCTCTTCGCCGCGGTCAGCCTGTTCTATGTCGAGGTCAAGACCTTGATGCCTGCGCTGCAGAGCTACTGGCTGGTAATCCACGTGGTAGTTGCAATCATGGCTACCGGGTTCTTTGCTATAGCCGCCGGTTTCCACATCTTCTACCTCATCAAGGCGGCCGGTGTGGGGCGGGCATTGATGGACCGCTTTCCTGACCTTAGACAGCTAGAGCGAGTTGCCTACCGGTTCAACATGGTGGGGTTTGTGGCTTGGAGCTTTACCTTGATTGCTGGGGCTATCTGGGCCGAGCGAGCCTGGCACCGCTACTGGGGCTGGGACACCAAGGAGGTTTGGACCTTCATCATCTGGGTGGTCTACGCCGGATACCTACACGCCATGGCAACCAGAGGTTGGACCGGAAAACGTGCGGCAATCCTAGGGCTTATCGGATTTGGAGCGGTGATCTTTAACTTCACCATCGTGAACCTATTCTTCAAAGGTCTACACGTCTACTCAGGTCTCTAGTAGCTGCCTGCAACGCTCGAGGCGCTCTAACCACCAAGTGGTGCGTTCAGGACTTGCAGCATATTTCTCTAAAAGCTCTTCACTCGGGTCCACCTCGCGCAATTCAATCTCTCCGTTTACTGGGACCAGGGGAGAGTCGACAATGTCGCCTCCAAGCAATCTTGCTGTCGCCAGACCACAGTCGTAACTGAGAGCAGGCATGGCAGCTGCAAGATGCAGGCCGTGAGAAATGCCTATGGAGCTTTCAAGGGCAGAGCTAACAACAATCTCGAGCCCGCTCTCGCTGGCTATCGCTAAGGCTCTGCGAATACCTCCCAAGGGCTGGACCTTAATCACTGCAATGTCTGCAGCCTGCTCTCTGGCAACCAGCAGTGGGTCGGTTGACTTTCTAATCGACTCGTCAACTGCGACCTTGAGCGGTATTTGCTCCTCGGCCAACCAGTTCCTGAGTTCTTTGAGCTCAGCGATGGTTTTTACCGGCTGCTCAATATATTCCAGCTCAAGGCTCTTGAGCTCCCTTGCGATCTGCATGGTTTGCTCGGTGGTGTAGCCGGCATTGGCATCAAGTCGGATCTTTGCATCAGGATAAAGATCTCTTACTCTTCTTGCTCGGGCAATGTCATCTTTTAGACCCTGTCCCGTCTCGGCGACCTTGATCTTTACCGAGCTAAAGCGGCCAAAGGGTGAAAGTACATCTGCCACCTCATCCACACCGACCGCAGGCAGGGTGGCATTCACAGGGATTGACTGCCTAAAGGAGCTAGGAAGCGGGTCATTGGCCCAACTCACTGCCCCAGCAAGCCACTGCGCAGCCTCATCGTCCTCGTATTCGACGAAGGGGCTGAATTCGCTCCAGCGCTGGCTGCCACGGAAGATAAGAGCCTCGCGCACCACAATGCCGCGGAACTTAGTCCTCAGCGGGAGGGCCACAACCGCTACATCGGTTATCTCGTCGGCTGCCATTTGATTAGTCTAGGCATATGAAATTTTCTCCAGCAGCCCCGTTTGACCCCACCCAATGGGTCGATGTTGCTGGCTTTGAGGACCTGGAGGACATCAGCTATCACCGGCACCACTCCCTTGGAGTAGTGAGGGTCGGCTTCTCGCGGCCTGAGGTTCGAAACGCCTTTAGACCGCAAACGGTAGATGAGCTCTATAGAGCTTTGGATCATGCGCGCATGCTCTCCGATGTTGGGGTTGTGCTGCTCACTGGCAACGGTCCCTCACCCAAGGATGGCGTCTGGGCTTTTTGCTCCGGTGGTGACCAGAGAGTCAGGGGTGATAGTGGCTATGAATACTCTCCCGGCGGAGCGGGCCGGCTTCACATCCTCGAGGTTCAAAGGCTCATTCGCTTCATGCCAAAGGTCGTTATCGCCTTAGTCTCAGGCTGGACAGCAGGTGGTGGCCACTCACTAAATGTGGTCTGTGATCTCTCAATTGCCTCTAGAGAGCATGCCAAGTTCAAGCAGACCGATGCAGATGTTGGCTCTTTTGACGCGGGATACGGATCGATGCTGCTGGCGAGGCAGGTAGGCCAAAAGTTTGCCCGAGAGATCTTCTTTTTGGGTCAGGAGTATGACGCCCAGCGGGCACTTGAGATTGGTGCTGTGAACAAGGTGGTGGATCACGAACAGCTCGAGAGTGCTGGCCTTGAGTTTGCAGAGCAAATTCTAGGTAAGAGCCCGACAGCAATTCGAATGCTGAAGTATGCGCTGAACGCAGCCGATGATGGCATGGTTGGCCAACAGTTATTTGCCGGGGAGGCAACCAGGCTCGCCTATGGCACGGCCGAGGCGAAAGAGGGCAGAGACGCCTTCTTGGAAAAGCGCAAACCAAACTGGTCTGATACCCCCTGGCACTTCTAAATGAAAAAGCTCCGGGTCTGTCCGGCCAATGACACCTTTGGCGCTCTAAATCTGATTCTTGATGTTCTCGAGGGCAGCTGCGCAGGATTCATCTCCGCTCCTGAGGTGAACGGTGTTGCGCCTGAGGTTTCTTTTCCCCAGGAGGTTGCCGATGATGTCGGACTCATTGTTGAAAGCTCTGGCTCTACAGGCTCCCCAAAGCAGCTAGAGCTCTCCGTTGAGGCTCTTAGGCACTCGGCAACCGCGTCACTCGCAAGATTAGGCGGACCTGGGCAGTGGCTACTTGCCCTCACGCCGCAGTTTATTGCTGGGTCAAATGTGCTGATCAGATCTGTAGTTTCTGATTCGCAGCCGGTCATTATGAACACTCAGGTGCCATTCACGACCGAGGCTTTTGTGAGGGGAGCATCTTTGATGGAGGGGGAGCGCCGCTACACCTCCCTTGTTCCCGCTCAGCTCCATCGGATAGCTGCCGAGGTCGATAGTGACGCGTTCCTGTTTTCAACTTTGAGAAAATTTGATGCCATTTTGGTGGGCGGTCAGGCGGCAGACTTCGCTCTGGTCGAGTCTCTCAGAGCCAAGGGTCTCAACATTGTCCTCAGCTACGGCATGGCCGAGACAGCCGGAGGCTGTGTCTATGACGGGGTAGCACTAGATGGTGTTGCCGTGCAAATCGTTGACGGGCTGATCGAGATATCTGGTCCTGTGTTGGCCAATGGGCTTGGTGGCAGCTACCTTTCAAACGACCTGGGGGAGATGGTTGATGGCAAGCTTAAGGTTCTTGGCAGGGCTGATCGAGTCATAGTTTCTGGAGGGCTAAAGGTCTCTCTTGAGCGAGTTGAGGAGGCTGCGCTTGCCATTGCTGGGGTCGAAGAGGTTGCGGCCTGCGCGGTTGAGAGCGAGTGGGGTCATTCGGTGGGCATCGTCTATTCAGGAAGCCCAGAGGTTTCCTTTGAACAGCTGACCGAGGCAATATCCCCTGCGGCCAAGGCCAGAAAAGTTCTGAGGGTCGAGGCGCTTCCGCGTCTTTCCTCTGGCAAGCCCGATCTTGTAGCGTGCAGCAAACTACTCGCCGATTAGTCTTTTCCAATGTCTAAGTTTTCTACCTGGGTAACTGGCGCGAGAGTGCGAACGCTTCCACTGGCCGTAGCTCCGGTGTATCTCGGTTCGGCGGTGGCTTTCACCCTGGACCGCTTTGACCCAGTGCTTGCGCTTTTGGCGCTTGCGGTGTCGCTGTTTTTGCAGATTGGCGTGAACTACGCGAACGATTACTCAGACGGCATTCGCGGGACCGACGATAACCGCGTTGGTCCCCAGCGCATCACTGCAGCAGGCCTTGCTAGACCCGATTCGGTGAAGCGGGCGGCATTTGTAACCTTTGGCATCGCAATGCTCGCTGGATTGGCAATAGTTGTAATCACAGCTCAGTGGTGGCTCCTTGGCGTGGGGGCGCTAGCTGTATTGGCCGCCTGGTTCTACACAGGCGGCAAGTCACCTTATGGCTACGCGGGTCTGGGTGAGCTGGCCGTATTCGTGTTCTTTGGTCTGGTTGCGACGGTGGGCACGAACTTTATCCAGACACTTCTTATCGATCCGCTTGCGGTCCTGGTAGGCATCGCGTTTGGGTTCTATGCGACCGCGGTCTTGCTGGTGAACAACATCAGAGACATTGATACCGATGCTGCGGTAGGGAAGAAGACCCTTGCGGTTCGGCTAGGTCGCAAGGCTTCCAAGACCCTCTTTATGCTGCTGATTTGGCTGCCGGTTGCGTTGAACTTTTTGATACTGCTGGCCTATCCCGCGGCAATTCTGGGCATGTTGAATTTGCTACTGGTGCTGCCGGTAACGCTGATAATCATGGAGAGTAGAAACCCAGGTGAGTTGATCACAGCTTTGAAGCTGACCTCTTTTGCAGGCCTAGGCTTTGCCGTCC
>Ga0181605_10003449_pt1 | contig 13009 bp, 9 predicted proteins | sample 041ome_11_FD_148676 | JGI IMG/M metagenome (GOLD analysis project Ga0181605, IMG submission 148676) | Coastal salt marsh microbial communities from the Groves Creek Marsh, Skidaway Island, Georgia - 041411US metaG (spades assembly) | ecosystem: Environmental > Aquatic > Marine > Intertidal zone...
CGGCGCCGGCGCGCGCGCGCGCGCGTCCCGCGCGGCGCGCGACGATCGCGCGCGCGCGCGACGCGGACGTCGTCGTCGTCGGCGCCGGTCTCGGCGGCCTGAGCGCGGCGGCGCTGCTCGCGTCGCAGGGACTGCGCGTGACCGTGCTCGAGGCGCACGTCGTCGCGGGCGGCGCCGCGCACGCGTGGACGCGCGGTGGATACACGTTCGAATCCGGACCGTCGCTGTACTCGGGGCTGGAGGCGCGACCGACGACGAACCCGATGGGACAGGTGCTGCACGCGATCGACGAACGCGCGGCGTGCGCGCGGTACAACACGTGGACGTGTCACCTGCCGGAGGGAACGTTCGTGACGGAGGTCGGGAACGATCAGTTCTTGGAGGTGCTGCGAGAGTACGTGGATGAGGAGGCGTGCGAGGAGTGGACGCGGTTGAAGGCGCTGATGGAACCGCTGGCGACGGCGAGCGCGTCGCTGCCGCCGGCGGCGGTGCGAAGCGACGTCGGAGGGGCGTTCACGCTGGCGCGATTCGTGCCGGGATTGGTGCGATCGGCGCCGTACATCGGGAAGATTATGGCGCCGTATAGCAAGTTTATGGCGGAGAACGACATCAAGCACCCGTTCATTCGTAATTACATGGAGATGCTCTGTTTTTTGCTCAGCGGGGCGCCCGCGAGCGGAACGATGGCGGCGGAGATCGGATACATGTTTGACGATTGGTACAAGCCAAACTCGATGCTCGAGTTTCCGATGGGCGGGAGCGGAGCGATCGTGGACGCGCTCGTGCGAGGGCTGAAGAAGTTTGGCGGCGAGCTAGAGCTCGGGACACACGTCGAGGAAATCATCGTCGAAGGCGAAGGCAAGGAGAAGCGCGCGACGGGCGTGCGGACGAGAGACGGAAAGGTTTACAAGGCTAACAAGGCTGTGATATCGAACGCAACGCTCTGGGACACGGTACCGATGCTACCACCGGATGCGATGCCTCGAGAGTGGATAGAAGAAGCGACATCGACGGCGATGTGCGAGTCGTTCATGCACTTGCATCTCGGCATCGACGCCGCCGGCCTTCCCGATGACTTAGAGATTCATCACATTTACGTCGAAGATTGGGATCGCGGCGTCACGGCGGAGCAAAACATGGTGCTCGTGAGCATTCCTTCCGTACTCGACCCCTCGATGGCGCCCGAGGGCAAGCACGTGATTCACGCGTACACGCCCGGAAACGAGCCCCTCGATATTTGGGACGGGCTCGACCGTAACTCGGACGAGTACAAAAAGTTGAAGGAGGAACGCTCGCAAGTGCTTTGGAAAGCTGTAGAAAAGATCATCCCAGACGTGCGCAAACGCTGCGAAATCACGATGGTCGGCACGCCCGTGACGCAAAAGAGATTCTTGCGAAGGGCGAAGGGCACGTACGGGGGCACGGGTTGGATATCCGAGGATCAAGACAGCATTCCGATCACGAGCGCGTCGACGCCGCTTCCAGGCCTGCTTGTCGTCGGCGACTCTAACTTTCCCGGCCCTGGCGTCCCGGCCGTAGCCGCGGGCGGTTGGAGCGCGGCGAATGAATTGATTTCACCGCTTCAAACCGCCGCTTTGCTCGACAAAGTGTGTCCTCCGGGGACGTCAAAGTGAGGCTGTGATTCATTTTTAGAACTCATTTCGTTATATTAAGTAAAGAATTAAGAGTCGTAAGAGTTAATTTCAGAGCGCTGTAACGTGTAAGACGCGCTCACTGCGGCTGAGCGGATTCGCCGCCGCGACGTTCTCGTCGTCGCGCGATCAAGCCGCCGGAGGCACGTCGTCTCCGTCGTCGTCGTCAGCCATGAACGCATCCTTCGCCGACGCCTCGTGCGAGGCATGTCTCGATCCCTTTCCAGAGTGTTTTTCCTTGTGCTTTCGGATCGCTCTCGTCACGATATCCGCGCACGAATCAATCGTCGCGTACAAGTTCTCTCCCGTCCCGTCGGCGTGCAGCGTCGTCCCTCGCGTCATCAAAACCGTCACCTCCGTCTTATGTTCGTGCCCGCCTCGAGAATCCTCCCCGCCGCGCGCGCTGCATCGCACGTCCACCTCACGAATTTCCCTCGGATCCACGTGCGAGCACGCCTTCCCGATCTTCGCGCGGCAGTACTCGTCGATCGCCGGCGTGATTTCCAAATGCAGCCCTTGGACGAGCATCTTCACGTCCGATCCCGCGTTCGCCGCGCGCACGCGCACCGCGCCGCGCGCGCCCCCCCCCCGCGCGGAGCATTTTCGCGCGCGCGTCCACCGCGCGTCGCGCACCGCGCTCGCGCCGCACGACGTCCTCGGCACCGCGTTCGACATCCTCGGTCGTTACGCGTCGTTCGCGATGTTTTCAAGATTACTTTCGCGCCCCTCTCGCGTCTCTTCCGGCGCGCGTCTCGCGCGCGCGACGCTCGACGCGGTGCGACGAGAATTCGTCCTCGCGTTCGCGCGCGCGTCGAGTCGATCGCGCGTTCGACGGCGCGGCGTTCGCGTCGTAATGTGCGATCGATCCGTCGATCGCGATCCACGTCAGATTTTCAGCGCGCGCGATCGCTCGCTCGATCGATCGATCGCGCGATCGGCGATCGAACCTCGCGAAGAGGTTGCGCGGCGTCGGTCGATCGACGATGCGGGTTTCGAGGCGCGCGCGCGCGATCGATCGAGCGGCACTGCGCGACGCGCGCGCGCGTCGTCGACGATGCGCGCGCGACTCGTCGCGTCGAGCGCGCGGTTGTGCGCGCGACGCGCGGTGAGGGCGCGACGGGAGTGCGCGCGGGCGTGCGCGACGACGCCGGGGGCGAGAGTCGCGCCGCGACGGGCGTGGGGGACGCGAACGCGCGCGACGTCGTCGCGAGGGGGCGACGGCGGACGGACGACGACGACGGTGGATCCGACGCGCGCGAGCGAGCGCGGGGCGAAGCGGGCGACGATCGATCTGCAGCCGCCGAAGGGGACGCGAGATTTCCCGCCGGAGGAGATGCGACAGCGGTCGTGGCTGTTTGGACACTTTCGAGAGTGCGCGAAGGTTTTCGGGTTCGACGAGTTCGACGCGCCGGTGCTGGAGAGCGAGGAACTGTTCACGAGGAAGGCTGGGGAAGAGATCACGACGCAGTTGTATAACTTTTCGGATAAGGGCGATCGCAGGGTGGCGCTGAGGCCGGAGTTGACGCCGTCGTTCGCGCGGTTGATTTTGCAGCAAGGCAAGTCGTTGGCGTTGCCGGCGAAGTGGTTCGCGATCGGGCAGTGCTGGAGATACGAGCGCATGACGCGAGGAAGACGTCGGGAGCATTATCAGTGGAATATGGACATCGTCGGCGTGAGCGGGGTGGAGGCGGAGGCGGAGTTGTTGGCGGCCATTACGACGTTTTTCAAGAGGGTGGGGGTGACGAGCGCCGACGTCGGCATCAAGGTGAGCTCGCGAAAGCTGTTGCAGGAGGTGTTGACGCGGTTCGGGATCGACAGCGAATCTTTCGCGCCCGTGTGTGTGGTGGTGGATAAGATTGAAAAGCTCCCGCGCGAAAAGATTGAGGAAGAGCTCAGAGAGCTCGGCGTGAGCGACGAGGCGGTGGAGGGCATCTTGGCGGCGACGTCGATGCGCACGGTAGAAGAGCTCGAGGCCCTCATCGGCCCGGACGCGGAGGCGGTGAAGGACTTAAAGAAGCTTTTTGAGTACGCCGATGCGTACGGCTACCGAGATTGGCTCGTGTTCGACGCGTGCGTCGTTCGCGGTTTGGCGTACTACACGGGCATCGTCTTCGAAGGTTTCGATCGCGCGGGCGAACTTCGCGCCATCTGCGGTGGCGGGCGATACGACATGCTTCTTGGGGCGTTAGGCGGCGAGAATCAACCCATGGTCGGGTTCGGGTTCGGCGACGCCGTCATCGTGGAGCTGCTCAAGGATAAGGGTTTGATGCCCGACTTTTCCAAGGGCGACGTCCAAGACTTGGTGTTCCCGCTCGGCGAGTCGCTGCGCCCGGCGGCGATGCGCGTCGCCGCCCAGCTTCGCGACGCCGGTCGCACCGTTGATCTCATCCTCGAAGACAAGAAAGCGAAATGGGCGTTCAAGCAAGCCGAACGCGTCGGCGCCCAACGCGTCATTTTGCTCGGCGAAAAGGAATGGGAAGCGGGCAACGTTCGCGTCAAAGACTTAGCCAGCCGCGAAGAGGTCGACGTCAAATTGGAAGATCTCAAATAATTAATAAATGATGCATTATCACTTTCAAATTGGAAGGTCTAAAATAATTGATGCGTTCTCACTCTCGGCAAACATCCACGAATCCGTGAGACGCGCGCGCGCGACTTCTCTCAGTAACACTTTCCGCCCTCCGTCGGAATCGCGTTCGGCACGTATCCAAAGTGTAACACCTGGTTCGCGAGCACTCCCAATCCGATCAACGCCACCAAGAACGAGATACCTTCCGCGCCACCGAGCACGCCTCCCGGGCCCGCCGGAAGCCCCGAGCCCGTCTTAATCTTCTTCGCCGTCGCCGCGACGACGAACGCCGTCACCACGAGATAAGAAACGCCCTCCAACGCGCCGAGGCTTCCGCCGGGCCCCGGCGGCAGCCCGCACCCGGTGTTGTACAGCACCCAGAGCGACCAGGACGTCACGCCGTTGGCGACGAGCCCGACCGCGCCCGCGATCGCTTGCGCGTCACCCGAAAGCAAACCACTCATCGTTTCGTCGCCGTCCACCGACTTTAAATCGTTCACCAGGTCCGCCTCGAAGAATCCTTTCTCGTCCTTCTTCGGCGCCGCGCGCGCGAGAACGCGCGCGCGTCCGTTCCGCGGCGCCGCGCGCGCGGCGACGCGCGCGCGCGGTCGCGCGGTCGCTCTCAAAGTCAACATGTGTGCCTCTCGAGTCGCGCAGTGACGCCAAACGGCGTCGCTCATGCGCGTCTGCGCCGCGTGCGAGCTCCGCTTTCGCGCGTGCGTCGACCGCGACGCGTACGTCGAGGCGTGCGACGCCGAGACGGCGCCGATCGAGCGATCGGGCGACGCGAACGAGGCGTCGAGCGCGTCGAGCGCGTGTTCGGTGTGCCTGGGCATCTTACAAATCGCCGTCTCTCGCGCGCCGCGCGCGTCGAACGAGCGCGCGCGCGATGAAAGGCCGAAAACCATATTAGACATCGCGTCCGTCGACGCGTTCGCGACGCGCGCGGTCGCGCGTGGACACAGACCGGGGTCGTTTAAGCTTAACGTGATTTTACCGGCGGCGGTGCTCGCGCGCGAGAGAGCGACGCTTTTATCGCGCGCGATCGATCCCGCGACGACGCGCGTGACGCCGATCGACGATGCGTTGCGAATCATCGTCGCGCCGACGCTCACGGAGGCGCTCGGGTGCGAGGAGAACGCGAACGGGGCTGAGTACGCGCTGACGGCGAAGTACAAGTACGGCGACGACCAACGCGAGACGGAATTTCTATCCGCGGTGAAGCTTCAGTTGAGCGCGAAAGAGCGAGAGGCGAGGCATAAGCGAGGAAAGAAGGGATGGGATAAGCAGCGATGGCAGGGGAAGCGCAAGCGAGGTGGTGGAGGTGGGAAGAAGGATGACTTTCTCGCGAAGCTGAGTTCGCCAGAGGATCCGTTCGCGGACGAATTCGAGACGGCGACGAGGGCGTACGAAGACGCGGCGCGGCGTCTCGCCGACGCGCGATTCAACGAGAGCGATGCATTCATGGAGGCTTTCGAGCTGACCGCACCGCGGTATCGCGTGCGGTGCGTGCTGGAAGCGTTTCACGCGCCCGTGCACGTCGGCGGTTGGTACGTCAAGCTCGATCGCGGCGTGCCCCAGTCGCAGTGGATCTCTCGCGAGACTGGCGCGCGAATAGGGCGCGGAAGCGTGGTCGAGGCGATCGAACGAGTGGTTCTGAAGGGACTAGGATCGAATGGGGCGAAATTCAACAGTTCTGGTCGCGAAGACATGGACGTGCGCATGCTGAGCGACGGACGTCCGTTCGCGTTGCAGGTGCACGACCCCAAGACGCCGCTCGCGAGCGCGGAGAACGTGGCCGCCATGGAGCGCGAAATCAACGCACAGTCCGATATCACGGGCGTGCGCGTTCGCGGTCTGTGCTTCACGACGAAGGAAAACTATCACGCGGTCGGGATGAGCTCAGAAGAACACGAAAAAGAAAAGAGTTACGTCGCCATCGTGCGCGTCTCGCGCGAGGCGACGCCCGAGGACCACGAAAAGATCGCCTCGACGTCGCGCTTGGTCGTGCAGCAATCCACCCCCACGCGCGTCGCGCACAGACGCGCGGACTTGGTGCGTCCGAGGACGATCGTCAGCATGTCCTCCGAGCCCATCCCTGGATCTCCAGACTCCTTCATCCTGCGTCTTCGCACGCAAGCGGGCACGTACGTCAAAGAGTTCGTGCACGGCGACGCCGGGCGCACCGCCCCCAGTCTGGGCGACTTACTCGGCTGCAGGGCCGAGATCATTCAACTCGACGTCACCGCGATCAACGACGACTGGAATCCCAGCGGCGCTCCTCGCGTCGCCTAGAATAGCGTTGTAGAACGCCGCAGAGCGCGACGCGAGCGACGCCATGCGTCGTCCGCGCGTGCTCTTTTGCGGTCTAGAATTCGAAGACGGCTACGCCCACACGCGCGCGTACGTCGACGACAACGATCTCGACGTGGACGTCGCGCGATGCGCGCGCGAGGACGTCGCGCGCGAGATCTCGCGCTGCGATGTCGCCGTTCCGCTCATGACGAAACTCGACGCCGAGCTGTTGAAAATCGGCGCCGCCGGCGCGCTGACGCACGTCCTGCAGTTCGGCGTCGGGTTAGAGGGCGTGGACATCGAGTGCGCGACCGCGCTGGGCGTCACCGTGGCGCGAATCCCTTCGGAGAAGACGGGGAACGCGACGAGCACGGCGGAGCTCGCGGTGTACTTGGTCCTGGCGGCGCTGCGACGTCACGACGCCATGTCGGCGAGCGTGCGGAGTCGTAAACTCGGCGCGCCGACGGGGAACGCGCTGAGCGAGTGCGAGGTGATGATACTGGGATGGGGGGCGATCGGGGTGAAGATTGCGGCGCGATTGCGCGGATTTGAGTGCGCGTTGACGGCGGCGCGTAAATCAAAGTGGGCCGAGGACGAGAGCGATCGATGTGGGATACCGTTGCGAGCGGTGTGCGGGACGAGCGATCGGGATGGATTGCGTGCGCTGTTGCGCGCGGCGGACGTGGTGTGCGTCGCGTGCACGCAAGATCCGTCGAACGCCGGGATGATCGACGACGAGTTTTTGGCGGCGATGAAGCCGGGCGCGGCGTTGGTGAACATCGCGAGAGGGGGCTTGTTCGATCGCGACGCCGTGTTGAAAAGCTTGAAAAGTGGGCATTTGGGTTATTTAGCGAGCGATGTGGCGTGGAGTGAACCCGTCGATCCCGAGGATCCGATCGTTCGGCACGAGCACACGTACTTCACGCCTCACATCGCCGGAGTGACGCACTCGAGCTATAGAATGATGGGGGAAATAGTCGCGACTAGCGCGTCTCGCTTGGTCGAGTTTAGGAAATTAACCGATATACAGGTTGTGAATTAAAACAACGTTCTATCTACAGCGTGGTTTCTACTCCTCCCCGAGCGCGCTTCGGTGCAGCGCCTGAACCGACGCTGGCATGATGCCTCCCCGCTTCCCGACCAAAAATCCTTGTCCGCCGACCGCCGCGTTGACACCGGCGTCTTTGTACTTCACCCTCCCCTTTTCTTTTTTACCTTTCTTTTGATACTTGTGCTCAGCGCGTTGTCGCTCTTTGGTTCTGCCCGTTTGGATTCCGAGCGTCGCCATCATGTCATCCAAAACCGCGGCGGCGAGCGGGTCGTCAGGCACGCCGTCATCGTTTTTCGACTCATTGCGAGCGCTAGGCTCGATCGCACCGGCGCCGTACCCGGCGACCGCATCTTCGCCCACGCGCGACGCCCCGAGCGGGCCGTCGTAGCCATCTGGGGCGACGCAATACAGCAGCTTTCCGCTGATGTAATCCTTGAGCACGGCGCGACCGGCGCGAACTTCGTCCGGTCTATTGCCTTGAACGGTGTACCCGCGCGCAGCGCAGTACGCCCGCAGGAATTCGCGAGCGGTTGCGTTTCTCCCTTGGTCTTCATGGAGCGCGGGTAATGGAAGCGTCAAGTTGTACACGTGTTCGATGGTGGACCTCGGAATACGTTCGGCGATGATTTCGATCGGCTTGGTGACATCCGTGAGACGATCGACGGGTATGACGCCGTTACACACCAAATGCGCCTTTGACGTTGAGAATGTCGGAAACACGAGACCTGGGCAGTCGGCCAGAAGCAAATCGTCGCCGAGCTCGAGGGTTTGAAAGTGCTTCGTTTTACCGGGCGTGGCGCTCACGCCCGTCTTCTTCGACGCCACGATGGCGTTCACCGTGCTCGACTTACCGACGTTCGGGTAACCCACCATACCGACCACGACACGGTTCGCTTGTGGGCCTTTACGTTTCACTCGAGTCGAACCCATGGCCTCCACCGCCGCTTCCGCGCGCTTTTGTAGAATGTCTAAGAGCTCGGCGCGGGACCAAATGTGCGCTGGATCGGCGGCGTCGGCGCTATCGAATTGCATCTGATGGAGCGTCTCAGCGTGCGCATCCGCGGCTTCACGCGCAGCTTCCGCCTTCGCGCTAAGTTCCGCGGCGAGCTCCATGGCGTCATCGTCGATCTCGTCACCCGCGTGAAGGGTCAATCGCCTGTTTGTCTCCTCGAGCTCCTTCGCCGTCTGCGCCGCCTTGGCGGCGATTTGTTCAGCCTCAATCTCCTCGTACGCCGCCTTAGCGGACCAAAACAAGAATGAAATCCCTTTGGCGTTGAAATACTCCGCCCACGCCCGGCGAAGTTCTTTACTGAGTAAATCCGCCTTGTTCAACAGCAGCATCGTCGCCTTGCCCGGATTCAGCTCCTTGACGTACGCCTCCAAATCCTCGCATCTATAAAACAACGGATCTCGCGCGTCCACCACTTGCACGACGACGTCCGATCGCTCGCACACTCGCCACAACTGTCGCCAAATCTCCAAGTTCTTCTCGAACGGCGTCAGCGAGCACCTCGAATCTTCCTCGACCGCCGCCAGCGCGCGCCGCCACTCCAAAAACCCGCGCCGTTCGTTTTCATCCACCTCCTCCGCTCGCATCTCGTGCGTCCACGCCGGTCGTCTCGGCACGCTCAGCGCGTCTTTATGTAGCGTTTCCGCCTCCCCCCGCGCTCGCGCGCGCGCCGCCGCATCCTCCATCGCCGTCTCGTTCGTCGCGCCGCCGCCGTCTCGTCCGTCGTCGCCCCCCGCCACCACCGCCGCCCGCTCCCGTCCGCGCGCCGTCGTGAAGTCTCGATTCGCCAGCGACGCCAGGTGAAAGAATTCATCCAGCTCGCTCCGCTCGAGCACCGATCCGCTGCCGTCCGCGCGATTTATGTCCGTCGTTCGCGAGTAGTTCATGAAATCGCCCGCCGTGGACTCGTGCGCGCCGTACGCCGTCTGTCCCGCGCCCGGCGCCTCGCCGCGGCGCTTGGACCTCGCGAGCGATCCTCCGAGCGCGCCCTGCCTGGGCGCGCGCCCGCCGTCGCGCGCGCCGCCCATGCTCGCGTTCGGCGACGCGGCGATGTGGCGGCGGCGCCGCACTTCCGCGCGCGACGACGCGACCGCGCGACGCGACCGCGCGCGCGAACGCGCACGACCCGCGAGCTCACGAACGCGCGCGCGCGAGGACGACGCGCGACGCGCGCGAGTCCGAGGCGAGATGGCGACCAAGGTGCAGCGCATCATGACCCAGCCGATCGTGCGTTTCGACGCGACGCGACGACGCGCGCGACGACGCGACCGCGACGCGACCGCGACGCGCGACGCGACCGCGCCTCGACGCGACCGCGACGCGCGCCTCGACGCGAGCGCGACGTCGACGGGACGCGCGCGGACGCGAATTCGAGAATTCCTCTAGGGTAGCCGCGCCGCGCGTCGACGCGAATCGAACGAAATCGAGCCGACGCGACGGACCGAACGACTGACGACGGCGCGATGACGCGTCGCGCGGACAGAATTTGATCTTTCGGTTCCTGCAGACCAAGGCTCGGGTGCAGATTTGGATGTACGAGAATCCGGACACGTGCGTCGAGGGACGAATCGTCGGCTTCGACGAGTACATGAACTTGGTGTTGGACGACGCGGAGGAGGTGACGGAGAAGAAGTCGCGTCGCGTCGGCGTGGGGAGGATTTTGTTGAAGGGGGATAACATCACGTTGATGCGAAACGTGAGCAAGTGAGCGCGCGCGCGCGCGACGCGGATGTAGCTTTGTTAATCGTAAAATCACCGTAGGAAGGATTCGCCGGGCGCGGCGGACGCGCCGCGACGCCACACGACGACGCGCGTCTCGCGTCGCGTCGCGTCGATCGCGTGGATTCGCGCGAACATGACGACGCCCTCGACGTCGCGGCACGCGCGCGCGCCGTCGATGTCGTCCACAGACGCGTTCGAGCACCAAAACTTTAACGCCGTGGATTTCATCAATCGAGTGCTCCCGGACGAACGCGCGCTCGCGGGCGTCGATAAGATGATCGCGAAGCTCCGCGCGCGCGTGAAACTGGTGGACGCGGAAATAATGGGCGCGCTGCGAGCGCAACACGGGAGCGAAGCGCGAGCGAGGGACGATTTCGAGGTGATCGTGAGCGGGATCGACGCGCTCGCGGAACGCGCGACGGAGACGGAGAGAAAGGCGGCGGCGACGGAGGCGAACGTGCGAGAGATATGCGCGGATATAGTGCGATTAGATAGGGCGAAGAATCACTTGACGAATTCCATCACGACGCTGCGACGGTTGTCGATGTTCGTGAGCGGGATGGAACAGTTGGAGTTGTTCGCGTTGCGGAGGCAGTACGGGGACGCGGCGAATTTGTTGCAGGCGGCGTCGCAGTTGGCGACGCACTTCGAGGGGTACTCGCAGATTCCGAAGATTGCGGAGTTGCAGGAAAAGTATCGCGGGGTGAAGAATCAGTTGCGCGCGGCGGTGTTTGATGATTTTCACACGACGTGGCTGCCGCACGTGATGGACGGCGACGCCGCGGCGCAGAAGAAATTACGCGACGCGTGCCTCGTCGTGAACGCGCTCGAACCGAGCGTGCGCGAAGAGTTAGTCGGCAACCTCACAAACAGAGAGCTGACCAACTACGCGTCAGTTTTCAGCGCGCACGAGAGTGGAGATTTCCTCGGTCGCATCGCGAGACGGTATGATTGGATCACGCGACAGTTACAATCGAAGGAGTCCATGTGGGCGGTATTTCCAGCGCATTGGCGCGTGCCACAACTTTTAAGCGTGTCTCTTTGCAAGCTCACGCGCGCACAACTCGCGGAGGCGCTTGATGCCCGCGGGCCGCACGACGTACAAAAGCTCTTGCACGCGATGCACGTCACCATAGAATTTGAGATGGAGTTAGACGAGCGTTTCGGCACTGGCGCGGGTGTGGAAGACGACGAGCTCGAAGGTGACAGTGCGTCGGCTTCGATGCTCCGGCAGAAACTCGAGCGCGCTGAGCGCGAGAAACAGACAGAAAACTTGCGCGGAGGGCGCGTCCTGCCCATGGATTCGGCCGCGGAAGCCGCGGCGACGTTCATGTTTCGGGGGAGCGTTGGATCGTGCTTCGAAGATCATCTCGCCGATTACGTCGCACTCGAGCGACGTCAATTATTTGAGCAGATCAACGAAAGTATTCGAAACGAAACTTGGCAGGGTGACGAAACAAACCCACGAATTTTGGCGAGCGCGACGAGCGTGTTTTTGAACATAAAGAAAGTGTTCAAGCGATGCTCCAATTTGACGCGCGGTAAGACGCTCTTCGCCGTGCACCAGGTGTTCGTACAAGTTCTCATCGCGTACGCCAAGGCTTTGAACGAACGCATCGACGTCGCAGCGTTGAACGCGACGGACGCTCGCCGTCCCGAGGCGCAGCGAGCGGCGGAAATCAAGTGCATATGTCTCATCGTCAATACGGCTGAGTATTGCAACGAAACCGTCGGTCCACTCGGTGATTCTATGGTCAAATCGTTGGAAGACAATTTCAAGGAGAAAGTCGACATGATGGACGTCGAAGATGCGTTCAGCACGACACTGTCTGAGGCACTGAACAAACTCATCGGCGTGGTGGAGGCGAAATCAAACCTCGTCTCTGGGATGCTTCGCGTGAACTGGGGCGCGCTCGACGTCGTCGGCGACCAGAGCGAGTACGTAGACACGTTCGAACGCGCTATTGCGCACGCGATGCCTGTGCTTCGCGCTTCAGTGAGCGACATCCATCACACATTCTTTTGCGAGAAACTGGCGTCGTCAATCGCGCCGAAATTGTACATCGCAGTGTTCAAGTGCAAGCGCTTTTCGGAAATCGGCGGTCAGCAACTTTTGCTCGACATGCACGCGGTGAAAGCAATTTTACTGTCCTTGCCCGCCATAGCCGCTGCCGGTACGGACGTCACCGCCGAACCATCGGCGCCGCCGATGAGTTACGCGAAGATGATCGCTCGCGAGATGGGCAAAGTCGAAGCGCTCGTGAAAACTATCCTCTCCCCGAACGACGGATTGGCGGAAACGTTCAAAGCCCTCCTTCCCATGACAGCCAACGCCACGGATTTCAAAGCTATTTGCCTGCTCAAGGGCATGAAACCAAACGAAATCTCCGAGCCCCCGTTCGGGCTCTTCGCCTCGGTCGGCGCTCCCGCCAGCTCCAAGCCGCTCGAGGATTTACCCAACGTCCCGAACAGACCCAAGGCGCCGCGCATGGACAACGTCACCGCAAAAATGTCTGGCATGTTCAAGCAGGGCACCAAACAATAGCTCGACCGTTCCTTAGCCGTCTGTACCGTTCCAAACAATAGCTCGACTGCCCCAACCGTCGCCACACCATGCCCGACGACGACCTCGCGTCTTCCGTCACCCAACGCTTCGAGGCGCGCCTGCGCGACGTCTTCCCGTCCACCGCGCTCGCCGACGCCCTCGAAAA
>Ga0181605_10003493_pt1 | contig 12912 bp, 9 predicted proteins | sample 041ome_11_FD_148676 | JGI IMG/M metagenome (GOLD analysis project Ga0181605, IMG submission 148676) | Coastal salt marsh microbial communities from the Groves Creek Marsh, Skidaway Island, Georgia - 041411US metaG (spades assembly) | ecosystem: Environmental > Aquatic > Marine > Intertidal zone...
TGTCTGCTACGATATCAAAGGAAAGAAATTCACCAGAAGAATCAAGTGACAAAATGGATCTAGCCACAGCCAGGATTTCTATCCCTTCAAATCCTGTTCTGACTAAAATACCTTTATGAATGGAAAGTAGAACTTGTTCAATCTTACGAATATTTTGAATATTCCCACAGTCATGCAGACGTTTTGTAACCAATGAAAGTAATATTGGCATTGAAGCAGGGAAAGAAGCTTTTGCAGAAAGTAGCTCAATAGATTCGAGCGACCGCGAATGGCGAGCTTCAGCAGTCTTTGCCTTAATTTTAGAGATCTCTCGTTCTTCAGAGAGTTCACCAAAAATATCTGCATCTAGTATTGGTAACACTTCTGGGAGAAGGGCATCGACATCCGCATTTCGTGCCTCTGAAGTAGTTACTTTGAGAATATCATAAGTTAATGATCCAAGGACATGTAATTGAAAACCATTTAGAAGTTGAGCACGCAGGATTCTGATAATGTACGGCAAATAAGGAGCTCTAAAGACTCTAGCAACATTTGATAATGACACTCTTGCTGCATCCCTTATGCCTTGGGATCGATTACTTAAACTCGCGCACAACAGCATTGTAAGTCTCTGAAGTTGTATCTTCAATTCATGCTCTGGGAGAAAGCTGATTATATGCGCACATGAAAGAATCAGCGCTGGAGGAATTTCCTTTTTATTTGATCTTATCTCATTATCATTATCAGGCAAAAATTTTATCAATTTTGGATGAAATTCTTTAAAAAGATCAAGAAATTCTTCTTCATCTTTGAGCTTTGAAAAGCAATCCAAATTTTCAAGAACAGAAGCAAATGCACGTAAATATGCACTATTTTGAAGATGATTACTGGAAAATTTACCAAATAGTTTGCGCAGAATATCTTTGAATGCAGGCCATGGTAGTTTCGATGAAATCTGGCGAAGTACAGACACAGCTGTTGCTGCGACATTTGTTTCAGGATCTGCCACACACATTAGAACAATAGGTATATAATAGTCCAAAATAGTTGATAAATCACATTTTAACGACGTAGAAGCAACTTCTAGCTGAGCTAGAGCTCGGTTGCGTCGATGAGACTGTAGATGTGTGATATTTATGAAAAAGTCTGCCTCAGGATCACTTTTAGACAGTATACTTAGACCAGCAGCGCAATGTGGCTGTGTCTTTGCAAGATGACCAATGAGGTGAATGGCAACAGCTCTTTTGCTTTTCTCTGTGCTCTTGATTGACCTTTTGATTCCAGGTAATATTATTTCAGCATAAATTAAAGTACATGCAACTTTACATGGAGGCATCGAAAACGTATCAATGAAATTTTTAATTGCTGACTGCGCAGCATGACAAATAGCAAAATCAGAAGAACCCATATCATGCAAAGCTTGAAAAAGAATTGCTTTTATATTTTGTTCCGAATTTTCAGCGAACCAATTCGTCGTCAATTTTTCGTATGATTTTAGCCTCATTTTAAAATTTATCTCCCCAAGACTATCTTCCATAGTCGAATTCAGTTCCTGAAGAATCTTTGTCGAAACCGAAAGAGAATCAAAATATTTTGCTATTGCAGAAAGTGCATCAATTATTCCAGATCGTACAATGATAGTTCGTGCTTTACCTAGAAATGGAATTATCAATGTCCAGAATTTATCGATATCTTCAGGATTTACATTTGCCGAAGCGTCCAAGAAAGCTGTAGAAAACCCCAACAGTAATTCTGAAAACATACGTTCATCTAGTCTCGGAAATCTAGCAAGTCTCTCTAAAGATGAAATAGTTGCATAAACTGCATATTTGCCTCCCAAGGTACGACTCAAACGACCTACCAATGTGAAGGTACGTTCTAAATTTGAATTTGATTGGCTTCTTCTCAAACAATTTTTAATTTGAATAGGATGTAAAACTAGTATCTGAAGCGATTCAAATAGTTCTTTTGAATGCTTCATGAGGATCTGTTTAGCCATTTTATTCTGATCAGAATTGTCAACTTCTGTATGAAAGATAAGATTCTCAGCGATATCTAAGCATAATACACGACTTTGTTCGGAAGCAACTTCAGACTTTAAAATTTCCCAAACAAATTTGAGGCTTGATGTAGATTCTTCAACTCTCAAAAGGGTTAACAAAAGATGATTACTAGAAGCTAAAGATCTCACAACTTGTAAGATAACTGGCGGTGTTGATGCACTACTCTCATTCGAAAGACGAAGCAGCAGCGGTATCATGATATTAACCAAATCATTGGAATACGCACAGAATTTGAAGTGAGGATGTCTGTAAAGTAAATCAGCAAGGACTCGCAAAGAATAGGCGCGAACATTTCTTGCATTTTTACTTTCACCTTTATGCAACCAACTATTCTTATTTTGATCCAACCCATCCCTGTTGTGTGAAGTATGAGATGATGCTGTTTTATTGACTCTCCTGTTTCTCTCCTCTTCACAAATACGAGCAACAGTGCAAATAAGCCTCATGGATATTGGCACAAGAACGCACATATATTCATACACATGCTCCCCCAAGTATTGCAATAAATCCTCCAATTTCCTAAAAAATGTATTAATGGATTTCATGGACAGCATCGAAAAATCAAGGCACGTATCAAGACAAATTTCCTCTCTGACTTCATTTTCAATCGGCAGATGAATTATTGCATCTAAAAGTAACGGATCCGGAACCACGATCGAGAAAATGGTACGCATCAATGGATAAATCTCTTTCAAATTTAGTTCTGCCATCCATGAATATGAGGCCTTACAGATGGAAATATTTCTACTCGAACGTTCATGCAAACGTGGAAGCAAAACTTGAATAACAAGGGGCACGATCTTAGATCGATATCGTTTTTCTATCACAGTAATACCGACCTTTTGCTCCGACACATCTTCTGCAAAACATAAAGTTGTAAGAGCTTGTCTTGTCGTTTTCGGACTAGCAATTGCTTGTAGATGAAGAATGATATCATTTGTTAGATATGGCAAATCCCATTGTCCTAAACAACGGATTGCCAAACATGCCAATTGTGGATCATTTGATTGAACCATCTCCAGCAGCTTACAATAAATCTCACTACATTCTTTAAAGCCTAGAAAGTGATAACCTCCTCCGAATGAATTGTTGAGAGAATGGAGCCATTTTTGCATACCAGTCTTCCATCCAGAATTATTAGCATGACCTTCCCATTTTGAATATTTTAAGAACTCTACTGAAATTTTATGGAAGAAAATATTGTCAGAGAACGAAAATTTGGAAAGAGTATCCAAGAGTAAATTAAGCAGAATCCAGGGATTTACTCCATACTCTACCTGATTAATTTGAAGCGTTATAAATTCTTCAAGGTCGACCTCATCTATTTCTGTATCGAAGTTTTGAATTTCAGATTCCTTTTTAAGTATTAATTCCGAAATGCACTTCAGCTGTGTCTCTTCTAGATGAAAAGTAAAAACTTCACGAGCTTCTGGATACATATTAATAAGCGTTCCCAAGGTAGATATTATGGATGGCCACAATGAAGAAAGCTTTATATGTAAAGCACCAATGCATGCACTCGTTACTAGTTTTATGGACTGAATTGGAATGGTATTGGAGTCAAGAGATCGGAAGATAGCCTGAAGCATAACTTCATATTTTTTCAAGGCGGAAAGGAGGTTGGTACTTTTTCCTGGGTTGTGCGCATTCAACACACAAAATTTTGAAAGTATTTCTTTCACTACTATCCATGATTTTTCTTTCTCATCTACAGGTAAAGCACTCAAATATTTGAGGTTAGCATATCTTACATGACGATTAGATGAAGTGATTCCTCTAAAGTCTTCTGGAATTGCTGTTTTCAAGAAGATTTTACTGCATTTCAATATTTGCTTGGATTCAAGAAGCTCTGTAGCACAAAGTAAAGGTCCCGAAGAAAGCCTTGAAACCCTGATTACCCTTAGAAATAAACGAGAATAGATGGTATCAGCGTATTGAGAATGAACATTTGAAAGTTTATTCAGAGTCAAAAGAGCCTGGAGCCCCGCTACCAGAATTGCAAAAGTAGGATTAATGGCTTCAGCTTCAGTAAGGTTCTTTTCTTCCTGTGACTTTTCTAATTTTCTGAGAGCGTAATCCAATATGCTCTCAATCATTGTGTGGCATGCTTCAAACCCTGAACAAAATGGTGCAATTCGAATAGTGCCCCATAGCACACCCAGCGGATAAGAACAAGATTGGTGAGTTTGTAATATGTCGATAATTTTCGAACGAAGATTTTCATTCGCAACCAAGAAATCTCTGTCAACACAATTGCATTCCAATAATATTTGGCATGATTCAGAAGCAGTTGCGATACCCCTGTCCGATACTTCTTCAAAAAATTTGACCAAACAAATGGAGGTAAAAATTTTGAGTATATTCAATGCTGCAGGATTTCGGCGTTTTCCTCTCTCATTGAGACCTTTTAGATAGTACACCGTTGCATTGGAAGAGGCTATCGAAATCAACCTGACCCATCGAATCGACCTTTCAGCTATTTTATGTGGTCCAGCACTTGATCCACAAACAATATTGTGTGCATCACAAATATTGAAAATGAGCTCGAACAGAGTTTGCTGTATCGATTCATCTTGATTTGTAAGCTCTGAGATGTAACAATACTCAAGAGTAAGCTCAAAGACTTCAAAGATAGGTGTAAAGTTTTCGACCGCAGATCCATTGTTATGCTTTACCATCAACGAAATCAATTTCATATGATAATTTATTTTCGTAGTGTTACATTTTTCCTTCTGAAGGTTCGTTCGAATAGCACACAGTAAGGTATCCCATAATACTTCAAGCCTCCCCCTCCTTCCAAAGCTGCAAACTTGCCTCAACATTTCATTTACTATTGCGAATAAATGAGATTCAGCAAGGAATTCAACATCAGGATCAAATAGCACAGTAAAAATGTTGTTAGAGGTGGAATGTAGGCCATAAGCTGTGCCACGAACTGCCTCGGCAAGAAGTGCACCGGCGCTTTCGCATTTGATCCTATATAAAGTGGAATAACTTGAACTTCGATCAAAATCAGATTTTTCTATGTTCTTTTCTCTAGCATCACCTTCAACTTCTCGTAGAATATGTAAAACTCCATTAGAAATTTGAAAGTTTTTCGCTCTCTTTAAGATCAAAGCAAGACCTTGCACAGTGAGAGAACGGATATTCGCGGATTTATGGATTCTTAGATTCTTGGTGATTTGCAGTGTTCCTGAAATATCATGAGATAAATCCTCATGAAGTAACTTGCACAAGCGTGCAAAGCAGGTAAACAGTTGTTTGAGAATCTCAGGTTCATGCTCAACACCGTCATGTATTAATCTCTCAAACTTCATCATGGTGTCCGGAAAATATCTCAAAAACTCTCTACCAATATCCCGTGATATTGCATCTAGTAGATCAAAAAGAGCCTCAAATGAGTTCTTGGATTCAATACAAAAACGCTGTAACAAGGATTGTACAAGAACTTCTTGGTGAAGCAATATTTGTGGAAGTGTCTCTGAAAGTTCTCGAACTTCTGAATGATAGTCAATAAAATCTTTCCGGAAATTCAACTCAGACCATTTCAGTAAAGAATCCTTAAAGAAAGAGCAAGATTTACGTTTAGACTTCTTCACTTGATTCAACCTTTTTAGAGTAACTTTCACATCCGAGACTTGCTCTGAAAAGTTTTTGGCCATGGTTGGTTATTCCAATGATATAATACGGAATAATTATAGGGTTCGACGAATTGTGACGGATAGATGTATTTTTAACAGTTCTCTTGATTCACTGTCGTGCATGCGATGGGCCGAAAGCATGCGTGCAAACTTTCATTAGCAATGAATCCCGGGGTGTTTATGGAGCCGCCACAATTTTTACCTGGCCGTCAACCTTTTTACGAGGCGGGCGTCACCAAAAAACGGAAAATGAGGAACATCGCCTAAATTACGCTTATTTTGATTTTAAAGTACAAATACGAGTACACGCAAAAAATTATTTCCCAAATTTCAATCAAGCCAAAGAAAGGAAGTTCATGATCATATCTAGTATTTGCTCACATTTTTTTTATTTCAATCTCACAGTATCCAAGAAAAGAAGAAATACTGGACTCTGGAAGACGACAAGAGGACAAGTCAGCTCTGGGGGGAAGTGCACCATTTCGCGAGTTGCGACCTCAACACAAACTTCGTTCCATTACATACGGGTTGAGTCACTCCGCTCAGTGTAAATTAAGGATTGATAAACGAAACTGAAAGGAACGCTTTCGTATCAACAACTTTGTCTACGATCTAAAATAAATTTCATTGTTTCTGTGATACCATACTGATAGATTTCAGATACTATCTGTTCAGTCACGTCAGAAAATATTTCTGATTTTCACGTCTCTACTTGAATTCAAAATAAAATGAACATTTTCCGTTTTGGTGAGTTTCATATGCTCTTTTACTATCGCAACCTTTCAGACATCAAAATTTGCTGGACCTTTTAACTAAACTAACCCTCTTTCTTATTACCTTCAGCCGGAGATATGACGCACTTATTAAGTATAATAGTAAGTATTTCTGTAACCATACTCGAGAAAAGTTGCTGATGAACACTGAGCAGGTCCTCCTTCTTAAAATCCATGCGACAAAGAATTGTTCCGGAGTTTCTCTAAAGACACAAGAACTTTATGCGATCGTGTTTGTAACTAGATACCTCGATCTATTGTTTTCTTTTATCAGTTTGTACAACACGATAATGAAGTTGATTTTTATAGGCTCTAGCGCGTGCATAATTTGGTATATCCGTTTTCATAGAGTTGTCAGCCAAACTTATGACAGAGAGCAAGACACGTTCCGCGTAATATTCCTCATAGTCCCTTGTCTCGTACTTGGAATATTTATAAATCATGAGTTTACAGTAACCGAAATTTTATGGACTTTCTCCATATACCTTGAAGCTGTTGCTATTCTACCACAGCTTGTACTATTGCAACGTACGAAAAATGTAGATACACTGACTGGCAACTATGTATTCTTACTTGGAGGGTATAGGGCGCTATATCTATTGAACTGGATTTATCGCTTTCTCACAGAGCCAGGTTATCGGCAGTGGATTGTTTGGATCAGTGGCACTATACAGACTGCAATTTATTGCGATTTCTTTTACTATTATTTTCAGTCTTGGAGGCGCAATGAAAAGTTGTCTTTACCCAGTTAGTTCTAAATCCAAGTTCAGTCAGAATGCTGAATTGGCTTTCTAAAGATCGATACTTTATCGAGCGTGTTACCGCGGGTTAATTTTCATACTTTATATTTATAATTTGTGAAGCTACAATATCTTCAATTACACTGAGCCAGAAAATCTACACTCTTAGAACCATTGCTTTCAACTGCTCCACTGACTTCCCCTTCAACAAATAAGTTTATCTAACACAAATTGTCAAAGCATAAAACTTTCGTATAGATAAATTATAGAAATTGATCTTACCGTTTCCATAAACTTGTTCAAGTTCCGCAGTGCAAAGAAAAATCGCGACCAACGTGGACAGTCAACATTAATAATAGATATTTGAAGTAATCCACCCTAAATATTGATTATTTCATATAGAAACTCCGTCAGTCGATAGAAACTTTACCTTTAGGCTTTTCTGCCATGAAATCAAAGCTTCTTCACTCTTGTATTGCTCACTTTCGCTTTGAGAAACTAGAAAATACATTAATTTTTCAAAATATAGTTCATAGATCAGACCTGACATCATCAAAACAGACTTGCTAGAAACTTTTGTACTTGCTCCCTTCATGTCATTCATAAGTATGGAAAATAGAGAAGCATTCATTTCCTACTAACCTTAAATTTTCTAAGAAATGGCTCCGGTGTTGGAATGACTTTGATCAAAACAGAAGACCCTATGAACTAAAATTTGGGTACTCCGAGGGAGAAGCTAAAGAGTTACCAGGAGGGATATCCACAAAGAAAAGGTATAAATGCTTCTCTGTAACGTTAGGTAAAAGCTGGAATGAACCAAAATCGCTCTGAGTTATTATATAAGCACGAAATTCAAAAAAACAGCGATATTCAATTACTATTTCTTTCTTGTGATTTAACTTTCTCCATTTTCCTTGGTAAAGATTATGTAGAAGCGGAGCACATTTACTGGAAACGAAAACATCACATGGCCAATCTGCTCCACACCGTTCTGACCATAGCATTTTGTATTCCCACGATGATGGTACACTGAATCCATTCCCAATCCTCTGCGTTCCAAAATAATTTTGGGAGTGACATGGACCCTTTCAAGATTTTTTAGCTTTAGCTGGTTGAATTTTAAGTGATCAGTAACCTTATAATCTTTTGGAGGCTGACACCATCCACCAGATGTAGCTAGCCATTTTTTTGGACAAGCTTGCATGTAATTCTGTAGAGGAAAATTTTAAGAATTTTAATGAAAGTGTTCCAAGAAATCCGAAGAATTTCAGTTTTGCTTCCTTCACCTTTTGAATACAGTCATCAACAGTGAGTGTAATTCCAATGTTCACTTTCTACAAGATTCAAATTAAAAAGCTCAATTTTAAACGAAAAGCTGATACATTTCTCTTTGAAATATTGTTTGCGTCCAGTTGCAACTGCCAGTATAACATTACTCCATAGCAACTGAATTGAGAAAAGCCCGGGTCTCTCCCACTGAGCTGTAATGGAGTTATTCGCAAAATTATTGAGCCAACTTCGCGAAACCTTAAAATCATATTCTTTGGGAGTGGGGATTTCTCCTGCCTTCACAAATATCTATTACGAGGATCTAAGTCTGCAGTTCAAATTTAGTTAATATGAAAATAGAATATACCGTTATATTATTTTCACTTCTATGTCCAATACTATTTGAATGAATAGTCAGTCTTGTTCCTTTACTGATATAGGCCGACATTACTCTGTGAAGAACAAGTAATACATCTTGTGCAGTATAAAATTGAATTTGTGGCAAATACCTGTAGTTTCCTGCGGCAACTTCAACTGCTAAACATGTTCCACGTTGAGAAGCACACTCGAAGTCCTAGGTGCAAGTGAACATGGCTGAATGATAGACATAGATTTTATTTCACCTTCCAATTCTCAGAATTTGGATCCCATAAATTGAGACGAATTGCGGTACAGCTCGTTAAAGTGCATAGCAAAGCAAATACTAGCTCCTTTCTCCTTCTCATTACCTTGACCTTACTTTTTTCGGAAAAAAAACTCTTTCTTTTAACGCCACCCGCTAGTATCCACACAGAAACTCTTTCGTTATAATAAGTACTTTGCACGTAGCATGATGTCTCTCAAAATAGTATTGGGGAACAATTCAAATATTCAGATATTCAGCAAACTTCAATGTCGGATTATCCAACTTTGAAACTGAAGCAAACGTTCACCTTCTGAACTTAACGATTTAAAGCAAAATTATACATAAACGTAAGGCGGCTCTATCGTGTCCAACAGATAAACAAAGAAGGACGATACAACAGTAAGCTTGTCAAGAATAAAGTTGGAGTATTCTGATGTGATCGAATCTTTCCGTGTTGTTTTAGTGTTCAAAGAGGAAAGAGCTTTCTTAGATACGTGGAAAGTAACATAACTCTAATTTCCTTAGTCCAACGTTTTCTTTCTGGTAAATTGTTAGTATGGCATGTGGTGGGGAAACTTTCCGGTTTCACCCCGGACCTCGCGACCTCCTCCTCACCTCATATTATTGACCCACAGTTCACCTTTTCGGGCATATGAATTTTCCATTTTTCATTTTGTATATGATTTTTGTATGAAATTAAGGAAAAACAAATATCTTAATTTAAAACCTTTAGGTCGTAGAGCTGGGATGCCCGAGTGGTCTAAGGGGCCAGACTCAAGTAAAAATTTGCTTCTTGACAAAAATTCAAGACTTCTGGTAGACAACGTCTGCGTGGGTTCGAACCCCACTTTCAGCATATTTTTTGCGAACCTCTTGTTTTTTGCTTTTACCTACTGGCGGATATACGGTATGCCGTAACAGTAGATCTGCTGTATTGAATGGTTTCGGTATTCCTTGTAGGCGGTAGGAATGCTTTATTCATTTGCCTCGTCCTCGGTGTTGCTAGGCTAATCAGTTTCCATGTTCAACTATCTCACTCGTTTTCTAATGGAGATACAATTCAAACTTTCCCCGGAAGAGTTTCAAGGTCTCCGGAAGTACTTTCTTGTAAAACAGAGAAGACTAAAAAGCCTGGAATTACAGGTCTCCCCATATTAATGCCAATTGATAGAAGAAGGATGGGAAAACGTGGTAATCTAAGGAAAGAGGACTTATTCGTTCATAAGGCTAACTTTATCCGGTATCACTCCTCAACTGTCTTCAACTCAAGAAACTTTGCAGCAAATGCAACAGAAATTTGGTCGAAATACGTATGGGACCGCTGTGCCTTGGTTGGTAACAGTGGGAGCCTACTTTCTGCTGATTTTGGAAAAGAAATAAATAAACATGATGTTGTTATTCGTTTCAATCAGGCTCCAACCAAAGGTTTCGAGAAGTTTGTCGGGAATAAAACTACTTTTCGAGTTTTGAACGCACTTTGGACAAATATTTATGCGAAAAATGTAAAGTTGAATAAAGATGGCAGCTTGGATTCAAGAGAAAATATCCGCTTAGGAGAAATCAAAAGTATTCCGTTAGAAATAGATGCTACTTTGATTATATCACGCACTTCGTTGGAAAATTTCAATTTACTCTATTCAGCACTGCAGGAAAAGCGCGCAGATGTTCAACTTCTCCTACTTGCTCCAAGAGTCGTGACTGCTGCAAAGTGGCTCTTGAATGAGTATCGCAGACTCCTTTGCACCCATGGATATGGGCCATATGTGGGTGGTCACACACCATCGAGTGGATTTGTGGCGATATTTGTTCTCATCCAGTTGTGCAAGGGTATGGATCTCTATGGATTTGGAGACTCTGGGTTATCTTCAAGGTATCATTATTATACAGGTGTGGGTCATCGAAATAGTGGAAATCCCGTCCATAGTTGGAGTTTAGAGATGGAAATGATCGAGGCACTTAATAGAAATGAATTTTTGGACATACATTAAGCTGAATTTGTGGGAAAATACTCAGTAAATATATCAAATAGTAATTGTCTTCTGCAAAGTGCACTTGAAGCGAGAGACGAATCATCAGAATTCCTCTCCAACAGGTGTGAGATCTATGTCGAATTCGGACTTTCCCTGAGTTGTGTAAATGTAAATTTATTTGATGCAAAACTAGTACACCAAATGAGAATTTTTACCTTCGAGACTTTAGCGATCTCAACTATCTCTTCCAATAAGCTTCTGAAATTTCTTAGTGGCCACTGAGTTGGACCATCTACGGGAGAAGATTCTGGATTGTCGTGGACTTCCATGAAAATTCCATCAACTCCAACAGCAGCGCAAGTGCGTGCAATCGTAGGAATCATATTGCGCAGTCCTCCGCTTGCTACACCACCCTCCCCAATGGCCCGTCCTGCTGGCTGTTGAAGCGAGTGTGTAATATCAGCCAGCTGAAAAAAAATGTAGTTAAGGAAAAGAAATATTAGATTTTGTCGTGCACGCACCACCGGACAATTTGCATCCCTCATCCACACAAGATTTCTTGGATCAACGATTAAATCACTGTAACCAAACATGGTCCCACGTTCACACACGCAAACATTTGGATTGCCAGTGCCTCTAATTTTATCTGCCGAGTTCCTCATTACCTGGATTAAAGTTGTGAATCACAGAGCTAGTTGCAGAGTAAAGCTTACAGAGGCAGCGCAGAATTGACCCTTCTTTATGCTGATGACTTTTCCTGTTTTACCAGCAGCAACAAGTAAATCGGTTTGGCGGCACAAAAATGCAGGTATTTGTACTATGTCTGCCACACATCTTCAAAAGCAGATTAAGAATGAACGTTGAAGAAAACTTGGAAAGTACCCGACAGGTTCTGCTTGAAAACTTTCATGGATATCGGTAATTATTGGAACATCAAAAGCTGTTTTAACAGCTTGGAGAACCTAAGTTTTGGGGAACTCTCAATAAGAAATCTTGGAATCCCACAAAAAAAACTACCTTTAAACCCTCATCAATTCCAGGCCCACGAAAAGATTTCGCGCTCGTACGATTTGCTTTATCGAAACTCGACTTAAAAACTAGCTTGATTCCAACGCTATAGATTTTCACAATTATTTTTATGCCTTGGATTTCTATTCGTAGTTCACCTGTCAGTAACTTGCTTGATTTGACGACACATCTTAAAAATATGCTCCTCGGACTGAATGACGTTTGGACCCGCCATCAGAAAAAAGGGATCAGAACCCTGAGAACAACATAACTCATAAAATTGGGGCAGCAGATTACAATATTTTTTACCTTGAGTTCTTGATAGAAAGCACTTTCCAGTTGACTCATTCTTGCACGATGAGAAATTTGAATGAGGTCTTATTGTCCAGAAAAGCTTTTCTGTCCATTTTTTATTTTTTTTGGATAAATCCTCTGTGGGACGCCCAAATTGGATTTTTTTATTTTGCAACAAATAAAGGAAAGAGTGAAATGCTGGTTATTGCTCGTCGTTGGTCGTTCTGGTATATGCTCTTCTTCTGTTATCATATGCTGGACATGCGGACAAATAATCAAATATTAAAACAGAAATAATAACACACGACACACAGCAATATAATAACGCCCCCCATAACTCCGCAGTAATTGTCTATAAGTATTAACAGTATAGAAATCGTATTACACCTGAAAACAGTGGATCACAAGCAGCTAATCAATATCAATACATAGTTTGCTTTCACTTACGTACTTGATCCATTCTCGCGTTCTTGAAAGTATAAGCCTATTCTTTACGCGAAACAAAACAGACAAAAAGAAGAAAACTACGATTTACGAATTCGTACGCGGG
>Ga0181605_10003496_pt1 | contig 12900 bp, 10 predicted proteins | sample 041ome_11_FD_148676 | JGI IMG/M metagenome (GOLD analysis project Ga0181605, IMG submission 148676) | Coastal salt marsh microbial communities from the Groves Creek Marsh, Skidaway Island, Georgia - 041411US metaG (spades assembly) | ecosystem: Environmental > Aquatic > Marine > Intertidal zone...
TCCGATAGCCAGCGAAACCAGCAGGCCCGCGAATACCGACCTTAGAGACAAGTGCAACACTTGGTAAAGGACGAACGCACGCATCAATGACAAAGGGAACTTAACGGGCTTGGCTTCGGCACCGCCAAAACACGGAAACGCCAAGGCAGTGTGTTTGCACTCGTTTGGCCTACTGCAGATATCCATCTAAACCAACCCGTTCCTTTATTGCCCGCGTCGGAGACATGTTGACCTTGAGAGGTTGATTATGAACCACGTCTGCATCGCTTGCTTGACCAATCCTGCCAATCGCTTGCTGCAACATGCCATGTGTCATTCCAGCGACGGCTTTTTTCACTGTCAGCGGTAGCTTAGATCTCATGCCAGACGCCGAGAGCAGATTTATTGCATTTTGCGATTGGTTTGCCCATATTGCAATAAATCAATCATTAAGGTGTGAAAGTTACACAAGCCAGCGGGTCCAGTCGTCGCAACCCGCGGGGATTTCCAGTCTCAATCGGCGTTATTAATATTTCCTGTCCTTGTCCGCATCGATTCGGCGCATCAGCGACCGTTGCTTCGCGCATGAAATAGTCCCCTGATACTGTTTGTAGTACCGTTGCCGCACTCGCTGAAGGACACCGATATGACCGATTTTGACAACCTGATCTACGAAAAACCTGACGCGGGCATCGCCCGGATCTGGCTCAACCGCCCCGAGGCACGAAATGCCCAAGACACTCACCTCCTCTACGAATTGAACGACGCTTTCGACATCGCCATGGGCGATAGCGAGGTGAAGGTGGTGATACTGGCCGCTAAGGGCCCCCACTTTTCAGCCGGCCACGACCTGCGGGATATCGACAGCCGCGGCAGTGAACACAAGCGGGTTGGCACCTGGAGTGACGATAAATGGGAAGGCTCGGAAGCTTATTACTGCCGAGAAAAGGAAATCTATGAGGGTTTTTGCCGCCGCTGGCGGGATTTGGCCAAACCCACCATCGCATCTGTGCACGGTAAATCCATTGCCGGCGGGTTAATGCTGATCTGGCCCTGTGACTTTGTCATTGCCAGCAGCGATGCCACCTTTCAGGACAACACCATGTATATGGGTATACCCGGCGTGGAGTACTTTGCCCACGTTTGGGAACTGGGCATCCGTAAGGCCAAGGAGTTCCTGCTCACCGGTCAGCCCATCACTGCCGAGGAGGCACAGGCTGCAGGCATGGTGAACCGGGTTGTCCCACGAGACGAGTTAGAGGAAGCGACCCTCGCCTTTGCTCGCACACTGTCCGACAAACCGTCGTTTGCCTTAAAACTCGGCAAAGATGCGATTAACGCGGCTTTTCACGCTCAGGGCTTTGAGAATGTGCAGCGCAGTGCATTCAACGCCCATCATCTGGCTCACACACATTATCGCTTGCACCAGGACGGCTCGTTCATAGACAGGGAGTTCATGAGCAATTTTCAATCAAAGAAGAAATCAGACTGAAGCCGACCTGATGTTGAACAGCATCCAGATATACCCCTGACTGGAGTGGCGCTTCTCAATGAGCAGTAAACCACCTCGCTTGGGCTTCCAGCACTGATTGGTCCTGAGACGCAACATAGCGAAGCTTCTCCGCCGCTTGGGGTAAGTGATAACGATAAGAGAACTGGCACGCGGCGACTTTGCCCTCATAGAAACGGGTGTCCGCCTGCGCGCCTTTTTGGCAACACCTCCTGAGCAAAACGACGCTCATGGGGCAAACTTGTCACCAAATGCTAATAATTTTCGAGACTTTGTCATCAAATGCTAAGACCGCCCGGTCTCAGCGGCTGTAGCCTGCTTCTCTTAACTTTTTTCGTAAGCAACGGACTGTTTACGGGGCTGGGCAAGGGACTGTCATGATATTTTGGAAAACCAGAACGCATGCCGAACCTGCCTTACCAATACCCCCACACAGCCACCAAGCACCTCGTCTCGCCGTTAATGGCGATGAGGCTTGGCACCCTCGTTGAGCCCGCTTCCGCACAGCGGAGCACTGGGCGCCAAAACAAAAACGGCATTGGCAGTCGCGCCTCAAGCCATAGCCGGTCTTTTTTGCTCATCACCACTGTACCTGGAACGCGGGTGAGACGGTTCTCGGCACCATGCCGCGTCCTGCCCTTGTCACCGGCGCCGTTCTGCTGATCCTTAGCGTCTTTTCGAGCCCTTCATTTGCAGCAGCGGATTGCAACTGGATGACAGTTAGGGACAGCGTTGCGACCTCGGTGCGGGCGAGCGGGCAGGCGCGCTCGTCTGACGGCCGCGATACCTCTGAAGCCAACACCTCGCAGGCCGGAAGGCTGATATGAGGTTGTCACACAAAGCGTTGGCTCGCGTTGTCTCTGCGCTTCTCCTGTTATGTACAGCCCAATCAGCCGTCGGATCTCTGTATGACGGTAAATATGGGCAATACGCAACTTTTGATGTTTGGCGCACACAAGTTAACTGCCTCACTCAGGGTGCAACCTGTGGGGTCTATAATTTTACGACACCTTACATCGCCCCGTTCGGTAACGGGGTTAGAGCAGTTTGGGCGGCGGGGGATTATATGCAGTTTGTCCGTGGGGTAGGGAGTTCTGGCCCCGTCGGAGACCTAAACTACCCTAATGTTCAACTGATTCAGTACACCAGTGGGGGGGTGCAAAAACAAGTCGTGTCGACCGACGGCTATGTGCAGGCCCTGGGCGACGGCATTCTTTACATCGGCGTTCCCGCAAATGGGGGGGGCACGGGTTATTTCATGTCAAATACGGAGGTGTTCCCGGATCCTGATATATGGACTCCAGGCAACCCCTACGAATGGGTAGTTGACATTAAATACCCAGACGATGATGACTTGAATAACTATGGGGGGTCGAACCTCTACCTTATCTCAGCGACAGCAGGGGCTGGCGGCAGTGCATCCTGCTCTGTAACCTCTGTTGCGTCTGGCGGTAACAGTACTTGCACGGCTACGGCCGATGCCGGATACCAGTTCAACAGTTGGACTGGCGCATGCGCTGGCCAAGGTGCCGTCTGCTCTCTGACCAATATTACTAGCGACAAAACGAGTGCGGCCAGCTTCACTGCAGTCTATGCAGTCTCTGCGACAGCTGGCGCCGGTGGCGTTGCATCCTGCTCAGCAACGTCCGTCGTGTCTGGCGGCAACAGTACTTGCACGGCCACGGCCGATGCCGGATACCAGTTCAACAGTTGGACTGGCGCATGCGCTGGCCAAGGTGCCGTCTGCTCGCTGACCAATATCACTAGCAACAAAACGAGTGCGGCCACTTTCAGTCTAGTGCCAGTAGTCGTAGTTACCTACTCAGTCTCAGTGACAGCGGGAACTGGCGGCAGTGCATCCTGCTCAGCTACCACTGTCGCATCGGGGGGTAGCAGTACTTGCACGGCCACCGCCGATGCCGAATACCAGTTTGATAGCTGGGCTGGGGCATGCGGCGGCCAAGGTGCTACGTGCTCGCTGACCAATATCACTAGCGACAAAACGAGTGTGGCCAACTTTACTGCAGTGACCTATTCAGTCTCAGCAACAGCAAGCGCTGGCGGCAGTGCATCTTGTTCAGCTACCACTGTCGCATCTGGCGGGAGCAGTACTTGCACGGCCACGGCCGATGCCGAATACCAGTTTGATAGATGGACTGGGGCATGCGACGGCCATGGTGCTACCTGCTCGCTGACCAATATCACTAGCGACAAAACGAGTGCGGCCAGCTTTACTGCAGTCTACGCAGTCTCTGCGACAGCAGGCGCTGGCGGCAGTGCATCCTGTTCAGCTACCACTGTTGCGTCTGGCGGCAGCAGTACTTGCACGGCCACGGCCGATGCCGAATACCGGTTTGATCGCTGGGGAGGGGCATGCGACGGCCAAGGTGCCACCTGCTCGCTGACCAATATCACTAGCGACCAAACAAGTGCCGCCAGCTTTGAGCCGCTTGACGATGACGGTGACGGCATCACGAATAGCAGCGACAACTGCCCGCTCATGAGCAATGCCGATCAGCTGGATACAGATGGTGATAGTACCGGAGACGTTTGTGATGACGATCTCGACGGTGACGGCATTACGAATAGCAGTGATAACTGCCCGCTCATGAGCAATACCAATCAGCTGGATACGGATGGTGATGGTATCGGAGACGTCTGTGATGAGGATCTTGACGGTGATGGCATCACGAACAGCAGGGATAACTGTCCGCTATTGCCTAATCCTAGTCAGTGGGACTCACTCAACAATGGCGTTGGCGATGCCTGCGGCGCTATTGCGGTTACTACCCTCCCAGGCCTTGGGATATTCAGTCTGATTGCAATGTTGATGATCTATGCTCGGCGTCGGTTGGGACAGCACAACATCCGGGACCTTCCTGCCTAGAGCTAATAACAGAGCAGATTGGTCAGTCATGCAATGCAGGTAAGACGATGTATTGCTCAATCTGGGTGACGGGGAGCCGATATAGATCGCTCCTAGCAGGGCTGACGTGAGTATTGGTAGAGACCGCAGGACTTGAACCTTAGACCAATCGATTATGAGTTACCTTGCGCTGGCCAGCAGGACTGCTCTGCGCGGATAAATAGCCACGAAATAGTGCGCACAAAAGCGACGACTGTTCCAGTTGAAAGGGCTGCGACCCAGCAAAATGGGTGTCGCAAGACACGGCATTGAGGGTACGACCACTCTCTTGTGACCAATTTATTAGCCATTATGGTGAGCTCATCTTATGCTGCTTCAGGCGCGCCCAAAGACAAAGAACCCAGCAACCGCGACTTGATAGGAACGCTCAAATCGATACAGAAGCGGTTGAATCCGTCTGGCAATCGAGTCGTTAGATGCCGGTGAACCAGCTGGCCTGTGTATCCAGCACGGACCGATCCCGGGAGGCCACGTAGCGCAGTTTCTCCGCCGCCTGTGGCAAGTGATAGCGGTAGAAAAACTGACACGCCGCAACCTTGCCCTCGTAAAAATCGGTATCCCCTTGCGCGCCTCTTAGCAACGCTTGATCAGCAATCAGTGCTTGACGGAGCCACAACCATGCGATGACCACATGCCCGAAAGCGTCCAAAAATGGCGTGGCGCTGGCAAGACGCGTGACGGTATCTGTTTCCTGATTCACAGTCTCGATGGTTTGCTTGGCCAACGCCCAAATATCGGCGAGTGCCTCCCCCATCGCCGAGAGCGGCTCACTGCCTGCGGCAGCCTCTAGCGCCGGCTGTATCTCCTCTTCAAAAATGGCGAGGGTCACACCACCCGCTAGATTCACTTTGCGGCCCAAAAGATCAAGACCGTGAATACCGTGGCTACCCTCATGAATCGGGTTCAAACGGTTGTCACGGTAAAGCCTCTCCACCGGGTACTCCCGAGTGTAACCGTAGCCACCCAAAATTTGGATGGCATGCTTGTTAGCCTCGAGGGTGTATTCCGAGGGCCAGGATTTGGCGATTGGGGTCAGAAGCTCGAGCAGCAAGGTAAGCCGTTGTGACGCCTGCGGATCATCTGAAATTAGCTGTTGATCCACCAACTGCGAGCAGTAGGTGAGGAGCGCAATACTCCCCTCCACCGCCACCTTCTGCTCCATCAACAGCCTGCGAATATCCGCGTGCTCGATGATTGGGAGCATTGGGCTATTGGGGTCTTTATCGCCGGGGTGTCGGCCCTGCGGCCGGTTGCGGGCGTAATCGAGCGAGTAAAGGTAACCACCCAAACCCGACATCGTAGCGAGCATGCCGACGCCGATCCGCGCCTCGTTCATCATGTGGAACATGTTTTTGAGGCCTTCGTTTTCCGCCCCCACAAGGTAGCCGAGGCAGTCACCGCCTTCGCCGAAGTTGAGTAGCGTGTTGGTGGTGCCGCGCTGCCCCATCTTGTGATTGAGGCCCGCGAGCGCAATGTTGTTGGGCTCACCTAGCGCGCCATCTTCGTCCACGCGGATTTTGGGCACGAGAAATAGTGAGATGCCCTTCACGCCCGGAGGCGCGTCCGGGATTCGAGCCAGCACCATATGCACAATGTTCTCAGAGATATCCTGCTCACCGCCAGAGATCCACATCTTGGTACCGATGAGCTTGTAGCTTCCATCGCCAACGGGCTCGGCCACACAGCGAATATCAGACAGTGATGACCCTGCATGGGGTTCGGATAAACACATGGTGCCAAACCAGCGGCCCTCCACAAGGGGCGGAAGGTAACGCTCCCGCAGCGCCTCGCTGCCGCAGGCCTGCAACATGTGGGCATTGGAGGATGTCAGGAATACGTAGCCAGTAGCCGGTGCATTGGCCGCTTGAAAGATACCTTGCATGAAATTGGCGACCATCACCGGCAATTGCATGCCACCTAGGTCGTAATCAAAAGTCGCAGTGGGCAGACCGGCCTCAACAAAGGTTTTCAGGCAAGCTTTTAATGAGTCTGGGGTGATAGCCTGCCCGTCTTTGAAGATGGGTTCATTCTCGTCATGCTCCGCGGCGCAGGGCAGGAACTCTTCCTCTGCCATGTTTTGGCACAAATCGAGCATGGCCGTAACGCTCTCACGATCATGCTCGCTGTAGCGATCGCTGGCGAGTAACGATCCCAAATCAAACATTTCATCGAGATAAAAATCGACGTCGCGTCGATTGACGATCATAGACATAGGGTGCCCTAGCGTTGCCTGACATCAAGGTAAAAGCGGACCCTACAAGAGCAGCGTGTCGGGAGCAACGACCGAAGCTGATAGAGGGCATTCGCCACTTGGATAGCACAGATCTTGCCTGCGCTCAGCGCCGCCAAAATCGTCAAAGGGAAGCTTAAGATTGAGCAGATGCGAAGCGCGGTCGCGCTACATTCCATGAGATCAGTCGCTAGTTCGACCGGTGCTCTGTCTCGGGCCCACCAGTTCCGGGCGAATCGGGGTGACGTTCTCCGCCTCAAGCGCTTTACGGACACGCTTGCCAACGCGGCCCTGCTTAACCCAGACGTAATCGTGTCGCGGCTCGTGTCCGGAAAAGCCCATGACATGCTCGGTCAAAATGGCCGTGACATCGTTCAGGTCCATCTGAGCACAGGCTCGCAACAGACGATGAGCCGCATCATCGATGAAGTCGAAGTCAAAGGATTCTTCCTCTGCGCGCATAATCATCGGGTGCCCAGTACCCGTCACTGAGGTACCCAGCAACAGTTCTTCATGCAGCTTCTCACCCGGACGGAGACCGATGTACTCGAGATCGATGTGCTCGCCAAACATATTGTCCCGTTCGATGTCGTAGCCACTCAAGCGAATCATTCGCTCGGCCAGCTCAACAATCCGCACAGGCTCGCCCATGTCCAGTACAAAGACATCGCCTCCAGTACCCAGCGCACCCACTTGCAACACTAGCTGCGCCGCCTCCCGGATACTCATAAAGTAACGAGACACCTCGGGATGAGTCACCGTAACCGGGCCACCAGCACTGATCTGCTCGCGAAAGAGTGGCACAACGGAGCCCGAGGAGCCGAGCACGTTGCCAAAGCGCACAATGCAGAAACGGGTTTGAGTTTCGATTTGGGACAGGCCTTGCAGAATGAGTTCCGCAAACCGCTTGGACGCGCCCATCACATTAGTGGGACGAACCGCCTTATCAGTCGAAACCAGCACAAAGGTATCCACGCCCGCCCGATGCGCCGCCCAGGCTGCACTCCAGGTGCCGTGAACATTATTGGCCACGCCTTCAGCGACGTTGTACTCCACCATCGGCACATGCTTATACGCCGCAGCGTGGTAGACCGTGTTCACCGAAAAGGTGCGGAAAATCGATTCGAGGCGCTGCTCATCACGCACGCTGCCCAAAAGGGTCACAACGGGGAAACGCAGGCCCTGCCGCTGGCACAAACTCTTGATCTCACGATCCACGCTGTAGAGCGCAAACTCTGAAATATCTAGAAGAATCAGCTCCCGGGGCGATGACGACAAAATCTGACGGCACAGTTCGGATCCAATACTGCCTCCCGCTCCCGTCACCATCACGACCTTATCAGTGATGCAGCGATCGATCAGCTCGGGGTGCGGTGGAACCGGTTCACGGCCCAGCAGATCATCCAGATCCACGTCCTGTATCTGATTCACGATGGCGTTTCCGGAAATCAGCTCGCTGATCTTAGGGATGGTTCGCACTCTGACAGGCAAACCGACCAGCGAGTTGATGATGGCACGCCGACGCTCTTGAGACGCCGAGGGAATTGCCAGCAACACCTGACGGACCGCATGCTCTTCGACCAAACTGGTAAGGTCATCCGCCCCCAACACCGGACGGCCATTGATCACCGTCTCGTGCAGATTGGGGTTATCGTCGATAAAGGCCACCACGCGGTAATCCGTGCCGTGATTGAGTGCATTCAGCAATTGACGACCTGACTCACCGGCCCCATAAATAATCACCCGCCTCGCGTCTGCCCGGGTATTCGCTTGAAGCCAGCCCCTTGAGATCAGACGCGATCCACCGATACCTACAAACAGTAACAGCCAATAGACCAAAGCTGCGGTGGCGGGCAATGTTGACTCGGTAAAGAAGATGGCTGCACCGAGCGCGATGGTTGAAAAGCTGACGGCCTTGACCAGATCCCACACTGCCTGTTGCCCCATGTAGCGGATAACAGACAGATACAGGCCCTGCACGCTAAAAATGACGGCGGAGCCGATCAGCACCAAGGCAACAATCAGTGGGGCCAGCGAATCCATTACCCTGGCGCCGTCCGCGCCGCCGATGGCGGCGGCACCGTAAAGGGCGCCGAGCACGACCAGTAAGTCGAGAACTAACCATCCTGAGAACCGGAAAGAAGGGGGGAGTGAGCGTCGGGCGAAAAGCCAGATGACAGTGGAGACCGAATGAGCGCTCATCGCGCGCACCTGCGATGCCATCTTTTTGACCATACTCACCTAGACCACACAACCGAACCCGCAGCGGATTCAGTTAGTTATTTAGTAAACGTCAGCTTAAGCCCTCAGGCGCGTATACACCACAGCCGCAACCGCCGGAATGGCTGATAAAAGTACCAGAAGCGATGGGAATACAGTGCTATTGACGACCGTCACCGCCAGCGGAAATTGCCAGATGACCTGCATACCCAGTAATCCCAGCGTAATGGGTAATGGACTGCCAACCTGCGCGATCAGGCGCTGATAAGCATGTTCCCGGTGGGCAATGTGCGGCGGCTCACCCGCGAGGATTCTGATGCAGAGCGTAAATCCCGTATCGACCAGAAACGGCATCATTAAAATCAGCCATGCCAACCCCATTGAGAGATCCGTCAGGAGGGCCATCAATCCCATCAGTGCCAGAACGAATCCGAGAGGGATAGCACCAGCATCTCCCATAAAGAGTCTCGCCGGAGGCCAGTTGAACCAAAGCAGTGGTGCCCAACAGGCAAACAGCATGGCAGACAGCCATGCCAACTGCGCATTGGAAACCGTTCCGAAGGTGGCGATCAGTCCCATTCCCATCGCCACGCACAGCGCCTGCGTGGCGGCCAAGCCATCGGCACCATCCATGAAATTCACCAGATTGATGCACCAGGCCACGGCTACGCCGGCCATCACCAGCACGGTGATACTCGCCGATCCGGCTGGCAGCAGGAACCAACAGAGCAGAAGCCCGGTAGCGAGATAACACAGGAAACGCACGCCGCTCGGCAAACCGTGCCGATCATCCAGCAAGCCGATAGCAGTGAGCACGAGCGTCATAAGCGCGACTGCTTGTGTTCCGGGAAAGTCCATGGTCGTGTAAAGCCCGGCTGCCAGCACCAGCATTGGCGCGATGCCTCCACTGACTACCGTCGGCGTCGTATGCAGACTGCGCGAGCTAGGCTGGTCAACCAAACCCCAGTGCGGGGCCACATGGACAAACGCCCAAAGACCGAGGCTGACCAACAATGCCATGGCGATAAGCATCATCATGAACACCCTGTCTCGCTGGCGGTTCGAGATTCGAGCGTCACAGAAGACTGCCAACCCGTGACAGCGGGAGCGTCACCGGTCCAATAATCGGCGCTGAGGCTGCGCCAGTGAGTTCCAGCCTCATTACCGTCCCTCCAATCAAGCGCTCTGCCTGCGAGACGGCACAGCCACTGTGGCATCACGCCCCATTTGATTCCTTGAGACAGTGCGCGCGAGATCCTCTCGGCATCATAAACAGCTCCGTCAGTAACCGAGAGGATTTCTTCACCCGTCGGCGCTCCTGACTCACCCAGTGCACAGCTAACCAGCAATGTCACCAGATCCTCGCGAGCTACCATACTCCGGCGTCCCACTGAGGGCAGGAGCCAGGGCCACCAGCGCAACACGCTTTTCACTGTTTTGAGATTTGCGGTGAGCTCGACGTCATAAACAAGCCCCGGGCGTAACACCGTCAACTGGCAGAGACTCCCGGCGAACATCTGACCCAAACTCTGCTCGGCGCGCCATTTGGACGCCGCATAACGCTCCTTTGGCTCGGGGTACTGATGCGCCGGGTCTCTGGCCGAGGGTGCATCGAAGGGGACCACGTTCAGCGAGCTCACATAGATAAAGTGAGATACACCCGCATGCACGGCGCGCCGCGCGAGGTCAGAAGTGGCCTCAACGTTAAGGCGCTGGTATTCGCGCTCGTCTGCGTGGCGATGCGCCAACCCGGCGCAATGAATGACGGTAGACACGCCGTCAAACGCGCCACCCGGCAGATCATCGCCACTGCCCATGTCCCATTGCACCCACTCCCCATGCGACGTTTCGTTCGTCGCATGCGTCGCGCGTTCCAGTAGCCGCAGCGGCTGGCCCCGCTGTTCAAGCGCCGCGCGAAGCGCGGCGCCCACATAACCCGTGGCGCCCGTCAGTAATATCAAGGCGCACAGCTCCGCTTGGCATTATTGGAGCCGGATGACACTGCGGTTCTTCTCCACTGTCGCGGACCCAATACCCTGCACTGCCGCCAGCTCATCAATGTGCTCGAACGGGCCATGTGCCTCCCGGTACTCGACGATGCGATGCGCCTTCGCGAGACCCACGCCCTGTAAGCTCTCTGCCAATACTTCGGCGGTGGCGAGGTTGATGTTAACGGGCGCTGATGCCCAGCTTGCAAAGGGACTCAAACCCAGTAACAAAGTACAGATCGCCAGCATTTTCGCCGCCAATCCAAACTGTCTTCCCCCGCGGGCATGAGTGAGTCGGTAAGCGGTATTCAGTGTCGGTGTTATGAGCGGTGAATTCATGGTGTTTTCTCCATCAGTCAATTACAGATCCCCACGTGAGTGGGCTCTGTTCAACTATGGGGCGCGCCGTGGGGTCGAGACAGATCACTGAACGCTGAGCATCTCCTTCGGGCGCAAACCATGGCTGCCCATCGCGGGTTCCCACAGACACCCGGCAAACTAGCCACTGGCGTGCGCATCCAGTGAGGAGCGGATATCTGCTACGGTTTTTGCCGGATCATCAGAGCCCGTGATAGACCGTCCTACGACCAAATGCGTCGCGCCGTCAGCAACCGCGCTCTCGGGGGTCACGATACGACGCTGGTCACCCGCCTCGTCGCCGGCCAGCCTTATACCCGGCGTCACCAGTAAAAACCCGTCGCGCTGCCTGGTCGAGAGCACGGCTGCCTCGGCGGCTGAGCAGACTACGCCATCAAGACCCGTTGACTCTGCCAAAGCTGCCAACTGGCAAACGCGATCGATGGGTTCGTCATCGCAGCCGAGCTCAGCCAGATCATCCCGATCCAAGCTGGTCAGCACGGTCACCCCCACTAGCAGAGGGGGATGCGATAAGTCATTCAGCGCCTCTCTCGCGGCACGCATCATCCTTGATCCCCCTGAAGCGTGGACGTTGACCATCCACACACCTAATTCAGCTGCCGCCTTGACTGCCTTGGCCACCGTAGTCGGAATATCGTGAAACTTCAGATCAAGGAAAATATCGAAACCCAGATTCTGCAGTGAGCGCACCATGTCGGGCCCTGCAAGCGTAAACAGCTGCTTGCCGACCTTGAGGCGCACTGTGGCCGGATCGAGCCGCTTCGCCAAATCCAAGGCAGCCTCTGGAGAATCGTAGTCGAGGGCAACGATCAAATTACTGCCCGCATCAGCCATGGAATTGCTCCAGTGCACCACCGCGGTAGTGAATGGAATCCCAATGGCGACAGCCCGGGCAGCGCCAGTGACGGGCCTTGCCCGTGAATCCACAGTGACCGCATTGATAACCCTCCGCGGCACTGGTGAGCCGATCAAACACCTCGCGCTCGGGCAGCGAGTCGTCAGACTGCAATCCCTGCAACACCAATGACGCCGCCACGGATACAGATGGGTGTGTCGTCAATGTCTCGCGCAAGAAAGCCTCGGCTGCGGCTAGACCTCGCTGCTTTTCCAGTTCGCCGGCGAGTGCCAGCGCCAACAAGGAGGAGGATTGCAGAGCGTAATACTCTTCCAACGCCGCGAGATACTGCGACCCGCCATCCTTTACAGCACAAATATCACTGAGGAGTGCGAGCAGCTCTGGGGTGCAGTTGCGCCCGCTTCCCATGATCACCCTGAAGTGCGCCAACGCGGCCTCAGGATCTCCCGCTGAGAGGCACAGCCTGGCCAAACCCATCCGCGCACGGAGGTCCTGATTCTGATCTCTCAGCGCGGCTTCATAGAATTCACCTGCAGTCGCATCGTCGCCAGACTCCAACGCGGCATCCGCCTGCTCACAGAGGTAATGCCCTCTCAGCTGCTGAGCGGGTTGGCCCTGAGCAGTCGCTGACTGCCCGCCTTCCTCGGCTTGCGCAATGAGCTGGTCGGCAATCTCTGTCGCAGCGAGCCAGTCTCGCTGGGCTTCATGAACATCCAGCAAATGTCGCTGCGCTGTCACACTGAATTCCGTCGATTGCACGGCTAGATCAGATAGCAGCTGCTCAGCGCGGTCGTAAAGGCCCGCTGCAATAAA
>Ga0181605_10003498_pt1 | contig 12899 bp, 8 predicted proteins | sample 041ome_11_FD_148676 | JGI IMG/M metagenome (GOLD analysis project Ga0181605, IMG submission 148676) | Coastal salt marsh microbial communities from the Groves Creek Marsh, Skidaway Island, Georgia - 041411US metaG (spades assembly) | ecosystem: Environmental > Aquatic > Marine > Intertidal zone...
ACCTTTTATCACCGCGTCTTTTGACACGACAATATTTGAAGTTGCATAAACGTTTCCAGTCACAGTAATGTCTTTTGTGACATTGACATTTTTTAGTGCGTGTACGTTTCCGGACACATTAACATCCTTTGTGACATTCACATTTTTTAATGCATATACATTTCCACCTACATCCAAGTCATCCCAAACACTAACATTTGATTGTGCAGAGACGTTACCAGACACCGCAAGATTTTTATCGATATCAACGTTTGAAAACGCTTCGATATCCCCAAACGCGGTAATTTTTTTGTTTGCGATTAAGTTTGATGTGTATGTGTCTCTAAATACGCGTAGATCCCTCGAAACCACTATATTTGAAGAGCCAAAAATATTCCCCGTGACATTGAGATTTTGGGTTACATTCACATTTGAAAATGCGTACACATTACCGGTGACATTGAGATGTGACAACGCGTTTGTATTACCGGACACATTGAGGTCTTCAGTTATGTTAACATCCGAAGATGCGTACACATTACCAGATATGTTGAGTTCTTTGGATACGTCAACATTTGAGGTCGCATATAAATTACCATATATAGTTTCATCGTTGTAGACATATAAATTGGCAAACGCACGAGTATCACCCAATACATTCAAGTCTGCATTTGCATTTGTATTTCCAGATACAATAAGTTCTCGTGTCACGATAATATTTGAAGATGCATGCACGTCACCCGCCACATTAAGTTCTTTAGACACGTCAACATTTGAAGCGGCGTACACGTTACCAGTAATATTTAATTCAGCTAGAGCATTCAGATTTCCAGAAATATCCAAAACATTTGAAACTGTTAAATCATTGACAAAAAGTTGTTCATCAATTTTTGCGTCGCCGTGTACAACTAAAATATTTGACGCGGTATCGTCAACGTATAGATTTGAACCAACATCAAGTGTGTGTACGGGTGAAGTATTTCCCACCCCTACATTTGAGTCTGTCACGATAGAACCATACACATGAAATTTAACATTATTATCGCTATTGGGTGTTATATAGTGTTCGTATGCGTTATTGTCTGTATACCCAAGAAAAAATTCATCTTGACCTTCACGATAACCAATTCCGACGTTGGACACCGCCGATGATCGTGTCATTATAAAACCTAAATCGAAACCCTGATTGGATTCATAGTTATTTTTTCCAAGTTCAACGACAGAGTCGTCTATGAGGAGATTTTGTTGTGTGACTAGGGTTGTATCCCCCAACACTTCCAAATTTCCAACAATAAATAAAGTGTCCGACACGAAAACGTTACCTGTGACATCCATAACATTTGACCCATTCTCGTCGATAAAGAACTTCGTTCCCACATCTAGGGTATGTACGGGATTTGCATTTGCTATACCAACTGAACCCACTGTAACCAAACTTGTATTTGCATTTTGAAATTCCACGGTATATGGTGTGGTATTTCCGGTGGCTGTTACATCTTCGAGTGATTTATCTATATTTTCTCCCGAATCTACAATTTCCTTAGTCACTGTATTATATACAAGTGTGTTTGACAGAACACTCGAATCTTTGCGAATAGGTGTCACATGAAAGCCACTTGTGTTTGCTTCCAAAATTTCCGAGGAGGCGTTAATGATAATAGAATTTATTGCCTGCTCGTCAGGTGTGTATTTACCTATTCTGATCCTCTCGGATCTTTCAATAGTGTTCAGGTTCTTCACCATTTATATAATAAGTCATTTTATTTTAGAAAAGTTCGGTCCAACCAGATTTTTTATATCCAACAAATGTGTCTTTTTCTGTGTCATACACGATGAGACCAGGTTCGGGTTTTTTAATATTTTCAATTTGTTCACTCGTCAATCGAGGCACTAACAATCCACCTGTCGTGGAGTTTATTGACAACGACGCACACTTATACGCGGTACTCGAACCAATCGTCACCGAGCCGTTACCATCAATAGTCATACTATCTCCAAGGCTTCCATTTGGTCTCTTCGTTTTGAAAACAATACCACCTGGTCTACCTGAACTTAATCCAGCGTTAGCTTTTGTATACGCATTTATTTGTGCAAGTTCATTAATTTTAATCGCATTAACTTCACCCAATTCCGAAGTTATATTGGGTTCGCTGTAAATTGATATTCTCGAAGACGGGGTATTTGTACCCACCCCAATATTACCAAGTGTCGACATAGAGGTACCAGGATTTTCAAATGTTACACTACACACAGTATTACTCTCACATGTCGTAACACTTTGAAGTGTTGGGAGTGGTGGAGTATACTCTTCGAGTGATTTTATACGATCATCAAGTTTGGGTATATCTTCTTTAAAAATCACAACATCATTTTCAATCGTATGAACATTTGATATATATGATTCAAGTATTGGAATTCTATTTTCAACTTTTTGTATTTCGTTTACAAGTGTTTCTAATTTTTTTTCAGTTATACTTATATTTTTTAAAACATTTATCTTTGTCAACTTTATAGACTTTTCAAATTCTGTAGTCATTGTTTGAATTTTAGAATTAAGTTGAGACAAGGGGATTGTCAAGTCTGGAATTTTTGGAATATTATCAATAATCCTATGTAAGTGTAAAAATTTTGGTTGAATATTTTTTTCAACTTTATCTATTTTATTCAAATCAATTTTCAATTTTTCAATACTATTTTCTATGTGTGTGAGATCAACTTTTTCTGGTTTAAATTCTTTGACACTCTGTTCAACATCTTGTATTTTATGATTGAGATTTTGTGATAAAGTTTCCAAAGTACCCACACGTAAATTCAGGGGTTCGAGACTTGGGATACTTTTTTCAACTTCATTTACTTTATTTTCAATTGGACCTAAATTGGGAATACTCGTTTCGACACGTTTTATTTCATTCTCAACTTTTTTGATATTTGGTAAAATTGTTCTTATTTCTTCAATGTCTTTCGTGTGTGTTTCAACATCTTCTTTGAGTGCGATACCTTCAAGTTTTCTACCGTCACCCACAAAAGATGGTGCGATCACACTTGTTTGAGAATAAATGGATTTTTTTGAGCGAAGCGCGCCGTTTAGATACACATTTTCAAGATCGAGTGAAGCTCCGTCGAGATCTTTCAACTGTTTAATAGATATATTTGAAAGAAGACTACCATCGGCCCTTAATTCTCGTGTCACGTTGAGATTTTCAAAAGTATCACCGATTTCAAAGTTGAGTTGAACATTTGAAAGAAGACCCGCGTCACCTTCAAAAAATTTAGCTTTTATCGTACCATCTACACAGAGATCCTTATTTATTGAGAGATGGTTGTCCTTTTCAGAAAACTTGATATCTACATTACCACCCACGCGATGCATAACGATACCAATATCTTCTGTGGTGCGTGGTGTTCCTTTGGCTATTTCAAAAATGGGATTATCGACATAGTAATTATGAACCGTGTTTGAATTCACAACATCGAGGTTTTCTACTTCTAAAGAAGAAATCTTTAACTTATGACCTCCGATGTCTACAATTTCTTTTGTTGTGGTGTCATATGCCAACAAATTTGAAGAATACGAACTTCTTATAGGTGACACGTAAAATCCACTGTGTTCAATGTTGTCAATTTTAGCATTCGATGCATTCAATACTATTGAGTTATGTGGTTGATCACACTCAGTAAGACGACCCAATCGTACTTTGTGAGTAGGTTGGGTGACACCTGTTGCTTTCACCATTTATATAATCCCTGATTTTAATTTGCATATACCAAACCCGCCATACCATTCTCAATCTTAAGAATGTTATAGTTCACGGCATATATCGTATCATTCAATGTATTCGTTTCACTGTGTATTTTGGCATTCTCTATACGACTGAAATTAAGTGAACCCGTTGGCTGATTGAGACTTGTTGTCATACAGAATGCATGCATAAATACATCCGGTGATGTTACATAATTTGTATGATAATAATGAGAAATATCCATATAATGTGGTCTAGACCACCTGTATGATGTAAGATCTACACCGTTTATACTCAGTTTGATTCGATTTGTTTGTGACGCGAGGGGACTGCTTCCTGAATTATTTGAACTCGCGATAAACTTTACTGGGTGATTGAAATTCAAATTTTGAATCTGATCACCGGAACCAATGTTCTTTTGGACTTGGAAGATCAACATATCATGACTTCTCGAGGCAATGTTACCACGTTCTTCGTTGTCGAGGTAATAATAATTTGAATAACATTCCCAATTATAAGCACCGGCACCTGACCCCCAACGTATTCTCAATTCGACATCATGATACTGAAGCGCGACGAGTGGTATCGCCGATTGGGGACCTTCACAAAAGAAGAATCGAAGTGGATAAAAAAAGGAACTCGCACTGCTACCACCTGGGTGTGGTCCATTTGAACTCTTTGTTACATTTTGGGCCAACATATCGATAGCAATATTCTCACAGAATGTTGAATCTTGTTCGTCGATGATCTGACCCCCGATGACGAGTTGTACACTTTCAATCAAATTTTCCCAGTTTGAACTTTCACTAGCTTCTGCACCGTTATCTATCGTGAAATAGGTGTACCCTAGTAGATCTCCACTTCTTTCGAATTTAATCGTTGAGAGTGAATTGTTTTTCACGGCACCGTGAATTACCTGCTTTTCGATGGACTGTGAAAAGTTGGAGTGTCGTTTAAATGTTGAGTTGAAAAATGAAATCTCAGGATCACCGACGATGTGTTCATCCTGAGCCCCCATACACACTAACTGAACAATACCCGAAGACATTGTATACTACTTTAATATAAGAAAATTACAAGTTTGGTTTTCTACACACGAAACGAATCACCAAAAAGTTGTCCGCGGAGACGGATGGATTTTTGATAGTGTTTCCATTTTGATCCCTAATCGTAACCCTGAAGCGATCCACGCGACTGATGGGGTCAATGTACTGGTTGGCAATTGGATAATTATCTTTAAACACGATAAGAGAATCACCTGTGGCGTGTGAAGTGTTCTCTGTCACGAGACTCGCAAACGCATTGCGAAGAATTGTCATGGTTGACTGACCACCGAGAACATTAGATGCACGATCATTGAAGTTTGTATCAAGTTCTTCAATGGAAACATAACAATGTTCAGTCACTACATTCGAGTGAATGTGGGCTGCAAGGAGTCTAGCCTGAACAACGTTACGAAGTGGTTGTTCAAGATAACAGGTAAAAGTATTGGCACTCGCTTGTCCAATGGAATCTAAAGTGATAGTGTGATATTCATAATTGAGATCTGGAATGGTCTCAGTGGGTGAAGTGATCAGCGCCATTTATATTAGCTTAGATTAAAGATCCACCGATTCCCCCCTCAATTCCATAAGACGCGTGTCCGTCGACAAGCTTGGACGCACCACAGAGACCCCCTGGAGTGAGGCTCATAGAATATGGACTACCCTCCTTTCCTTGTCCAGCCGCACACTCCAACTTGTGTTCGAGATCAAAGATAGACTTTTCACTCACCGTCTTTATGGTGATTGGTCTGGGTTGATAACCACTTCGCATAGTAGAGAGGACAATGATGATCGCCATGAGAACGAGGATCGATGTGATCGCGTTTCGGTTCGTTCGGTTGAACTTAAACATTTATAATATACATATATATTTTTCTAAAGTGCGTTAAAGGTAATTTAATAGTTTCCTTATAGAGAGTAGATGGACGAAGAAATAGTCATTGATCGTGGTAGTACTCATGTGATGAAATTGGACGCTGACGAACAGGCCCTGATGGATGAGATTGAAATTTCAATTCCCCGACCCCAGCCTGTGCATCGTCCGGCTGATCCGAGGAGACCTAAACCACAACCACAACACCAAGAAGCTATGGATGCGTTCGTAAATCCAAACAAACAAACAGCCCCCACCCAATCTTACCCCGACGAAGAAGTTGACTACGGTGAAGATGAACCAACTTTTTATGATGACGACGAACCAATGGGTGGTGAAGAAAGTGAAAGACCGTCCAAGGGGTACACGTCGGTCGATGAAGAAAAAACCGACCTTCTCAACAAGTTGGCTCGACTTGAAAAGAAGGGGTTTAATGTAAACAAACGACTCAACGCGTATTCAAATCTTGAAGAACTACGCTCTGAAGTAAAGAGAATTACATATAGTATTGACGTCGAACAATCTATCCGATTCTCCAGGCGCATGCTAATTGCCTGTGTGACAGGTCTTGAATTCCTTAACAAGAGGTACAACCCATTTGAGATTCAGCTTGAGGGTTGGTCTGAGTCAGTGATGGAAAATGTCGACGACTATGATGGTGTTTTCGAAGAACTATATGTTAAATACAGGTCCAAGGTCACAGTCGCACCAGAAATCAAGCTTATCATGATGCTTGGTGGTTCGGCGATGATGTTTCACTTGACGAATAGCATGTTTAAGACAGCGTTGCCAAATATGAATGATGTTCTCAAACAGAATCCAGATCTCGTAAAGAATATGATGACTGCTGTCCAAAATACGACGCGATCACCAGACCAACCCGCAGTCGATGCTCCAGTCGGTGGTACGGGTAACTACGAGATGCGAGGCCCCGGTGTTGACATTTCCAGTCTCATGGGTGGAATCATGATGCCACCACCACCACCAATGAATACATCAACTATAAGCGCGACCACACAACAAGTTGATGACGATGATATCTCTGACATTGTCTCGATTTCTGGCGAATCAACAGGGGGTGAGGTGAAGGAGGTGAACGTCGACGCGTCCAAGCCAAAGAGAACCCGCAGAAAAAAGAAGACCGAAATTAATCTCTAAGTAAAGTATAATAATGATAGGTTATTGTCCCCTTGAGGAGCTAGAACCTCCCGTGCGGCGTCAGGAAGTAGCCGTCGTGGAAAAACCCGAGACCAAAGCGGGTCTCGAAGAAACAGAATGTAATTACGCAGTGATGGCTTTTGTCGTCGGCGTTCTTATTTTGGCACTCGCCGATTCTATGGAAAAGTAAAAGGATCCCCTTTTTTACCTCGTTTGAGTTATGAAACTTGGTAAAAATGGTTTATTTTAATTGTTGAATTTCATTTCGAAGTTCTTTGATGGCTTCGATGAGAATACCCGCTAGGTTACCGTATGCCACAGAATATGTCGTCTCCTCAGAACCGTACACAGCTTCCGGGAGAACTTCTTTCACCTCCTGTGCTAAAACACCTGTTTTTCGTTCACCTCGATGATCGAATGTGTATCCACCCATTTGACACACCTTATCAAGGGCGCTTTCAATTCTCTCTATATTCGATTTAAAACGTTTGTCTGAAAAGGCGGTAATATCGTCACCGGCGTAAATCTTTTTGGCCACTCCCAAACCACCGCGTACCTGAAGCGCTCCCGACGTTGTACTTGTTGAGTCTGTGGTGCTGGTAAATACTCCGGTACTCCACGAGGAACGATCATAAGCTGTCTTGACAGCATTTGCGGTTGCAGCTTGCGTGGTTGATGTACTGGTTGTCAGGTTATTCAACTGCACAACACCTTGCGCAGTTGTAGACGCATCTGGAAGACGATCCACACCAATGGATCCAGAATCTATGTTACTCCCATCTATACTACCACTAAAACTGGTTGCAGTTACAGGACCTGATATATCTATAGGTAAATTACCCGTCTCATCCAAGGTGATTTGATTAGATGATGCGTCACTATTTGTTAAACCAAACTTTAACTTTGAATCCGATATATCGTAAAAAATGGCTACATTTGAATTGAATTTACCAAAAATTAAACCAACATCCTTACTACCACTGTCATTCCCCTGACCAAGTGAAATGATAGTATCCCTAACTGTAAGTGAAGTAGAATCCACTGTAGTTGTGGTTCCGTTTACCACAAGATTCCCACTGACAATTACATCTTTACCGACATGTATATTTTTAGCAACGCTTAGACCACCTGTGGTTACCTGAAGAGCACCAGTTTGCCCAGAAGTTGCGTCTTCGGAATTTGTTAACAGAATTTTATTACTTGATGAATTTCCAGAACCACTCGTAACCGTTTGTAAGGTTGTGGCGACACCGGTGAGTCCCGAACCATCGCCAATAAAACTGGTCGCGTAAACAGCTCCACCAACACCGAGACCACCGGTTATTACGACAGCCCCCGTCGTTTTAGATGAAGATGGCGTTGTGTTTGTAATACTTAAAACCCTATTAGTTGATGCACCACCCTCTGTAACTTCTTGAAGTGTTAATGGGAGACCGGTAAGTCCCGAACCATCACCAATAAAACTGTTCGCGTAAACAGCTCCACCAACACCGAGACCTCCAGATACTCTGAGAGCCCCAGTCCCCGTAGATGTAGATGCCGTTGTGTTTGTAATAGTTATCACTTGGTTAGTTGATGCATCACCCTCGGTAACTGCCTGTAATGTTGTGGGGACACCGGTAAGTCCCGAACCATCACCAATAAAACTGGTTGCGTGAACAGCTCCGGCAACACCGAGACCCCCAGATACTCTGAGAGCCCCAGTCCCTGTAGATGTAGATGCCGTTGTGTTTGTAATACTTACAACCCGGTCAGTTGATGCATCACCCTCGGTAACCGCCTGTAAGGTTGTGGGGACACCAGTAAGTCCTGAACCATCACCAATAAAACTGGTCGCGTAAACAGCTCCACCAACACCGAGACCTCCAGATACTTTGAGAGCGCCAGTCCCTGTAGATGAAGATGGCGTTGTGTTTGTAATACTTACAACCCGGTCAGTTGATGCACCTTTTGTGGTAACCGCTTGTAGGGTGACTGTATTGTTCAATTTACCGACATCTATTGTAGCATTTTGAATATTATCATTGTGAATTGTGAGTAGACCTATTTCACTTCTATTATCACCGATGAGTGAAGCGCTTCCACCAGTAACTGTGTGTCTTTGGAGTTTTGAACCCGCAATTTGATTGTTTTCAATTTGCCCAAGTGTTAATTCAGTTGACTCAAGTTTTGAGAGTGATATACTGAGGTCTTGAATCTGTGTACCTGTGATCGTACCATTCGCTATCTTTGCCGCGGTGACACTTTGATCGGAAATCTTCGTAGTCGTCACGGCGGCGTCGCTCAATTTTGTACTTGTCACCGATGTATCACCTAACTTCGTGGTCGTGACAGAGGCGTCACCCAACTTCGCGGTTGTCACGGATGTGTCATTTATTTTGGATGTGGTAATAGATGAATCAGTGAGTTTAGCCGTCGTCACGGCATTATCGGCAAGTTTTGTGGTGGTAATAGCTAAATCAGCTATTTTGGGGGTTGTGACGTTACCATCTCCAATAAAAGCTGTACCAACGGCACCCGGTGCGATTTTATCTGCAGTCACCGCACCATTTGCAATTTTTTCACTAGTGACACTTCCATTGGCTATTTTAGCTGCTGTTATTGTGGAGTTGGCAACTTTATCACCTGTTACACTTAAATCCTCAATTTTAGATGTTGTTATTGCCGAATCAGCGACTTTATTTGTTATTACAGCATTTGTTGCGAGTTTTTCTGCCGTGATTGTTGCAGCACCGATACGTTGAGGTGATAAGGAACCAGTAATAACAGCGGCTGGTATATTAGTAAGACCCGAACCAGAACCCCTGAAAGTGGTAGCTATGACTTCACCTGAAGCGATAAGACTCGTAGTGGGATTTGCCAGTTGTAGGGTCACCGACGTGGTGGCGGACTGTTCCGTTACCGCTTGTAGAGTTGGGGAAATATTTGCTAACGAACCCGCTTGTACTTGAAAATCACTTGCTTTGACAGCGCCATCGATAGATACATTTTTGTCACCATTACCATTGTTCTCGCCAAGAGTGGTGACAAAAATATGCGTGAGTTGCCCGGCGTTGCCAAGGAACGGCATATATATTAGTTTCCGAATAAAATTCCAGCCATTCCGTTCTGGATACGAATTACATTATAGTTTAAGGCATAAACAACTATATCTTCATTTGTTCTACTACTTCCTTTTACTGGATTTTTAATCACAAGTTCTGCATTATCGAGACGACTAAAATTACAAGTACCGTTCGGTGTGTGTGTAGATGCATTTCTACAGAAGTGATACACGTAGTATCTAGTATAAAAAGCAGCCTTTTCAATTTCATCGTATTGGATAATACCATACTTGGAATATTTGTAATTTTGTACAGTGTGAAAATAGACTGGGGTCATATCTTCAACCAATGGTGAGCCATTTAAAATTATGTCAGCCGTATCAAATGTAAATTTATCATTTACAAGGGTTCGTTCCTTCGCCTTGAAACCAAAGAAAATACTTTTCACCGGGTGATTGAAGTAAGAAAGATCAATTTTAGGATCTGTATATGCATGTCTTTGAACCTGTGTGATGAGAAATTCTAATTTGTTATTCACGAAATACTCCCGTTCATCGGTGTCCAAAAATATATAACTTCCACACACGCGAACGTTGGTAGCTGCGTGATTTTCAAATGTGACTTTTATTTCTACTGGGTGGTATTGAAGTGCCACGAGGGGTAAAAACATGTCGTTGTCACAAAAGAAAAAATGAAGTGGTAGAAAATTAATGTTAGAACTTGAAACCGCGTTATTGATTTCTTGAGATTTCGTGTATGTGTCAGCCAAATAATTTTGCCATATACCCGTCATGTAGTCATATGTTTGCGAATCAACGAGTGTACCACCTATATACAGGTCAAAACGCGCACCGTCAAATTTAGTAAGAAGGTCATCACCCTCTAACCAAATACCATCGAGAAGATCACCATAGGTTGGAACTGTGATTGTGTTATCCGAACTCGATAGATTTTTCTTTATCAGTTTGGGGGACTGTGAAAAATTTTTTTGACGCGTGTATTTTGTTCTAAAGAGGGATGTACCACTCTCCTGATTTGTGATATATACATCTTGAACGCCCCTGGATATTAACTGAACAAGAGCGCCAGACATCTCTACTAATAAGAGACATTTTTAACTTTAACCACCTTCTAAAACTTTAATTCTTGTCTCCAATTCCTGTATAGACTTCACAAGGAATGGAATCAGTTGATGGTAGCTTACTGTTGATGCATTTGATCCCCAGGCACTATAATCTGGATCATCTTGTGGGTCATCTGAAGGTGCCGGAGGCTTTTCTTCAGTTGGCTCTGCCCCCTCACCTAAGACGACAATGTGTCTCAATTCGGGTGCATCGTACCACAGATCTTGAGCCATAAGACCCGATTCATGACCAATGACATTTGAACTCCCAATATCTTCCAGTTTGTCGTAGTTTTGTGGTTTGAGTTTGAGGAGAGTTTCAGTGGCGTTCTCTATATAGACCTCATTGACCTTCACCCGGTCGTCGGAAGAACCCGTGTGTATCTCACCCGTTCCCGAATTCCAATAGAGTGCCGCGCCACCGGTGGCACTTCCAATGGGTTTTACAAAAAAGGCGTTGGATTTTGTAGTGTTAAGCTGTAATCCCGTACTATTTATAATAGTAGTGTTAGTTCCTATATTAGAATATCCCGCTTGGTAGCCTATAGCTATGGAATTGTCACTCTGACTGCTATATCCCGCATTGTAGCCTATAGCTATGGATTTGTTACCCTGATTGGAATATCCCGACCCCTGACCTGAAGCTACACAACTTTCACCCTGATTGGAATATCCCGACCCCTGACCCACAGCCACGGAATTTTGTCCCTGAAAATAGCTTCCAGCCAAGCTACCAATGGCCACGGAATCTTGTCCCTGTAGATTATATCCAGAAATAGTCCCCATAGCTACTGATGCACGACCTTGATTTATTCTACCAGCAGAATTACCAATTGCAATGGCTTCAAACCCCTGACGTTCGTTTCCAGCAGCATACCCCACCGCAACTGCATCACCCTTCGTGTCACCTTCGTATCCAGTCTCATTATATCCCTGTGACGTTTTACCTGCATCGACACCTATGGCAACAGATCTATAATGTTGACTGACTTCTCCACAACCCCACCCAATGGCCACAGTCTTACCCACAGCTCCCAGATAAAAATCGGCTGTAATATAACCGGGATTATATCTGGAAGCTCCCTGTCCATCATATCCAGAACGATAGCCCATAGCCACACATTCCGCGTTTTGACCTGTACGTCCAGCTTCATATCCTATAGCGACTGATTGAGTTGCTTGGTACGATTGTCCAGCATTTGACCCAATGGCTATCGAAAAGGTGTTTTGATCAATTTCACCTGCAACGTAACCTATAGCCACCGATTCAATTCCTTGATTGGACTTACCCGCTTGGTAGCCCATAGCCACAGATTGCCTCCCTTGCTCAATATGACCGGATTGGTAGCCTATAGCCACGGATTGAGATCCTTGTATGGATTGTCCAGATTGAAGACCCATGGCTATGGATTGCTGCCCTTGGTCAATTTGAGCGGATTGGTAGCCTATAGCCACAGATTCAATTCCTTGATAGGACTGACCCGCTTGGTAGCCTATAGCCACCGAAAGGGCATTTTGACCAATTTGACCCGACTCAAAACCAATGGCCACAGATTGAGTGTTTTGAGCCACTTGACCAGCGTTGTCTCCCATAGCCACCGACTGGGTTGCTTGGTACGATTGTCCGGCATTGGAGCCAATAGCCACGGATTGGGCATTTTGGGACAATTGACCAGCCACATAACCGATAGCGACCGATTCTGACCCTTGGGCTGTTTTACCTGACTCAAAACCAATGGCGACCGAAAAGGCATTTTGACCTGTTTGTCCGGAGGTATCCCCAACAGCAACGGATTGAGTTCCTTGGTTGATCTGACCAGCTTCGTGACCGATAGCGACTGATTGGGACCCCTGGGACGTCTGTCCCGATTGAAAGCCAAGGGCGGTTGATTGTTGACCTTGTGAGGTCTTACCGGATTCAAAACCAATTGCCACTGA
>Ga0181605_10003524_pt1 | contig 12847 bp, 9 predicted proteins | sample 041ome_11_FD_148676 | JGI IMG/M metagenome (GOLD analysis project Ga0181605, IMG submission 148676) | Coastal salt marsh microbial communities from the Groves Creek Marsh, Skidaway Island, Georgia - 041411US metaG (spades assembly) | ecosystem: Environmental > Aquatic > Marine > Intertidal zone...
GAGCTTGAGTATAAAATGGTATCGTGGTGCCCGTGCGGGAGGACGATTCAAGCAGGGGCGCTCGGTTCTCGTCTACCGCTAGAGGAACAAACGTGCGATGGTTGTTTCGACAACTTCGCTTACGCGCAGTACGCAAATCGCGCGAGTTTTCCTAAAACGGATTATGACAGCGCGGAGTCCACACACAGTAACCGTTCTTTCATTTACCAGATGAAGAAGCACAATTTGACGGACGAAGTCATCGTCGACAAGTGTGGTTGGCAAAAGGAAGGCTCCGCGTATTACGCGTACGGACAAGAAGAAATCGACGTGCGAACATGCGTCCTTGAAGAGTTCCTCAACCATATGGCAAAGCAAGGGTGGTTTGTATCGTTGGAAACTTGGTATGCGACCATGAAAGATTTTATTGTATTCGTCAAGTACAAGTACTTGTACTAATAATTCAAGTAAATAAGATGTTGTTATGGGATTGTCTCAGTGTTTTTTAAAACCTGGCACCACTCAACCTTCTCCTGACAATAACTTCTCAAAATCTTGTTCTTCTTCGTCACCCCACGCAAACGGGGTCTCATCTAGTTTTCTTCTTGTTGCGCTCCGGCGACGCCGCCACGAATCGGATCCTTTGCTACGCTCAAAAGCTCCAAATCCAACGTAATCGTCGCCCCGGGCGGAATCTCCTGCACCTCCAAATTCCCGTACGCGTACTCCGGAGGCACAATCATCCGTCGCACCGTCCCCACGCCCATACCCTTAATCCCTTCGTTAAACGCCGGAATAAACGGCCCACCGGGCGATCCAGACTTCGCGCCGACGTTAAATCCAATCGGCGTCCCTCCGGTCACGCCCGCGCCCTGCCGACTCGTCCCGATGGTGATGTTTCGAAACTTCAAGTCATAATGCACCGCCACGCGCGCACCCTTGGGCACGCCTCCAGTCGCTCCGCTCGCGCCTTTCAAGTCGTAATACAGAATCGGCGGCTTCGTGCCGGGGATTTCTTGAAACTGCTCGATGGGAATGCCGCCCGTGGGACCGCCGCTGAGCTTGGCGAGCGCCGGCGCCGGTGCGAGCGGCGCGAGCGCGACGCCGACGAGCGCGAGCGCGCTGCGACGGGCGATCACCAATACATCGGCCGCGTCGTCGTCCTGCGCCGCCGATCGCGCGGCGACGCGTCGCGCCACGGGCCATCGCGCGCGGCGATGCGCGATCGATGGTGCGGCGTCATGATGCGCCGTTCGCGCGCCGAATCGACCACGAACGGACGATCGCGCGGTATGAACGCGCGGTACACACGCGTGCGCGTGTGTCGCGAGCATGGCGGGCGTGCACAGGTGCGGCGCGCGACGACGTGTGAAACCGTTACTTGCATTTCATTCACGCTTCATTCACGTTCGCGCGTCGATTGGATGCCTTCGCGCGCGCCGTCACCGCTCGCGAGGTTGTTCGCGGCGTCTTCAGCGTGTGCGCCGCAGGTGCGATGCGATGCGATGCGCGTGCGCGTGCGACGACGACGACGATAACGACGACGAAAGGTTGGTGACTGACACTCACGTGATTGTGATTCTGGTATTGATTCGTCGAATAGGTGACGACATACGCCGCGTGCGTGCGTGGGAAGGCGGCGGATATCGCCAAGAACGATTGCGTGCGCGAGTTTGAAGCGTTGCGTGCGTGTGTGCGCGCGGTCAAGGGGAAGTAGAGCGCCGCATGGGTTTGGACGGTGGGACTACGGCGACGCGCGCCGACATACTTCGCGGCGCATCTTGGGCGTTAAACACCGCTGAGGCGTCGCGAAGCACGCGCGGTGGGTGCATTGGGTCGAATTTCGTGCACAAGGGCGAGACGGTCGAGCGTGCGGTGGCGAGGACGTCGGCATGGTCCTCGTGCGCGTTGACTGGGGCGGAGCTCAGCGCGTCGCGAGGCGTGTGCGCGTGCCGTTTAGGGCGATTGTACGACAAGCAAACGATCGTAGAGTTTATTTTGGGAAAATTAGGAAAATTTACCACCAAGGAGTCGACGTTCATGGTGGCGAACGTGTTGGGTGATGAGAAAAAGTCCAAGGCGACGAGACATTTGCGTAGCGCAAAGGATTTTTTTGACGTTCACCCGACGCAAAGCAAAGATGGTGATGGCTTTGAGTGTCCGATACGCGGCGTGAAAGCCACGAGCGGGGTTGATTTCGTCGCCATGCGGCCGTGTGGGTGCGTATTAAGCGCGGCGGCGGTGAAAGCGGTTGCTGGAGGGCGAGACGCGGCGACGGCGAAGACGTGCCCGGCGTGCGACGCGCCCTCGTCTTCGGAGCATCCGCTACCGATTAATTCCGAAGACCCAGACGTACTCAGAGCGCTACGCGCGGCGTGCGAACAAATACACGAGGTCGAGGCACTGGCTGAACAGGAGGCACGGAAGAAGAGGCATAAGAAGCATCGCCGAGACCGCTCGACGGATGAGCCGCAGCCGAAACGTCTCTCTTCTACATCCGCGGCGCAGTCGTCAAGTAGTCGCGAATGAGTGACAACCCCCTGTGTGAACACGCGCGCGACATGTTTACTAGCCAAATAATAGATTGTACATTAGAACACAAGAACATCGAGCGCCGTGTACTTCGTCGACGCGTCGGCGCCGCTCCCCAGGTACCGCCCGCCGCCGCGCCCGCGCCGACCACAAACACCGCATACGCGACGACGACGCATCGATGCACATCGACGCGCCACACAGAAGAGTTTAAAATACACATGTATCGCATATCTCATCGTTTCACACTCGTCGGCGTCAATCTCGCGTCACGGTGTCGAGTTTCCCCAAAACATCAAACTATTCTTCAGAGCTGTCAACCGCAATCGAATTTTCCGACATGGAGTCCCTACACGTCGACCAATTATGACTCGAGTCGATCTTTTTCCTAAACTCTAAACCTTATATCTAGTTATAATGTTTCAATTCCTCACGAGTTAACGACTCAAGGGACCCACTCAGGGATGATCTATGAGTGTGATTTCCTTTTCCAGCAAAGACTTTATATCTATACGTATCACAATGTATTAAAGTCTATATAGGTATTATGATGCGTCATGCGATAAATCATGGAGTCCCTGTTGCCTTGGTTCGTAACTCGTCGAGATAATTCGAACGTCTCGGAGAGGAATTTTTAGATTTAGGGATTAGGGGATTTAGAGCCTCGCGCGTATATGACTATGTATCGATGGTTGGTTTGGTTTGGCTTATAATCACACAATGGTACGGACTACGTCGTGGCGAGTTCAGGCGCATCGCCGTCGCCGGTATCGTCGTCGTCACGAATGCGTTTATTCGGCTTGGTTGACGCGCGAAGGTTTTCGACGGATTCCGAACGCCGCGGCGCCTTGTTGATGCTGCCGCACTCGCGTCGAAGCTTTCGCCTGAGCTCATCGTAACGCGCGTGATCACTCTTACTCACCGACGGCTGGACTTTTGTGAAGGCGTCTTGGAAATGTTCCATCGTAACGAGCGGGGTTGAGGTATCGATGGTCATCGATTTCAACGCCGCGACGCACGCCTCACGTACGAGCGCCGCCAAATCCGCGCCGCTAAACCCATCGCACGACGCGCTCTGTGCGATGCGTGCGATGTTTACCTCCGGTGCGATTGGAGTTTTACGCGTCAATGTCGTTAAAATCGCCACCCGTCCATCCATTGGTGGTAACGGCACGTACAATAATTTATCCAAACGTCCGGGGCGAAGCATGGCAGGATCAATCATATCCGGCCTATTCGTCGCCGCAATCAAAAACGTCGCATTTCTCGCCTCGAGTCCATCCATTTCCGTCAACAGTTGATTAACCACGCGCTCAGCAGAGGTGTTATCGCCACCGCTTCCGCGGCGCGGCGCAAGGGAATCCATTTCGTCAAAGAACAACACGCACGGGCTCGCCGAACGCGCGCGTTGAAACAACGTCCGCACCGCCCGTTCGCTCTCCCCGACGTACTTGTTGAGCAACTCTGGGCCTTTGATGGAGATAAAATTCGCGCACGCCTCGTTCGCGGTGGCTTTGGCGACCAATGTCTTCCCGCATCCGGGTGGACCGTAGAGAAGCACGCCGGTGGAAATGTTCAAACCCATGGCTTGGAAGCGTTCGGGATGGGCGATGGGTTCGGCGATGCTAAATCTGAGCTCTTCGCGTATCTCCGTGAGCGAACCGACGTCGTCCCAGGTGACGTTGGGAGTGGTGGTGAAACCCTCGCGCTGTGCGGATGGTTGTACGCGCGTGAGCGCCGAGGTGAAGTCGTCCATGGTGATGGCCAAGTCCTCGAGTTCGAGCTCAGTCAACGCGCGCGGGTCTGCGAGTCTGCCGGTAGCGAGCTTGATTTCTTTATGCTCGGTAGTCGTGGCGGTAGTTCCGGCGTCGTCCATGGTTGCATCTTTCGCGGCGTCGCCGTTTTCAGCGTCAGCGTTGAGTTTCTGGAAAATGCGCGTCACGGCAGATGCCGCCGCTTCTTTAGCGAGCGCGGATAAATCCGCGCCGACATAGCCTGGCGTTTTCTTGGCAATGTCGCGTAAATCCAAATCCCCGCTCAGGCGTAACTTTGTGGCTTGTACGCGCAAGATGCGCTCGCGTGCGGCTTCATCGGGAATTCCAAGCATGATTTCGCGATCAAAGCGACCGGCGCGACGAAGGGCAGCATCCATGCCGTCTGGTCTATTCGTCGCGCCGATGACGGTGACGTGTCGGCGACATCGTGCCAAACGGTCGACTTCATCTGCGTTGGATACGGATGATTGTAACTCATCCATCGATGCTAATAACTGTGCGACGATGCGACGCTCCATTTCACGTTGCGCGCTTTCGCGTTTAGGCACGATGGCATCGATTTCGTCAATAAAGATGATGGATGGCGCGTGCGCGGCAGCGGTGGTGAACAATTCTCGAATTTTCGCCTCTGACTCACCGCTCATCCCGCTCACAATCTCAGTGGCGGCGATGGAGAAGAATGGTACCTTTGCTTCTTGTGCAATGGCGTGCGCTAAAGTGGTCTTCCCGCATCCAGGCGGTCCGTGCAGAAGCACGCCGCGCGGAGGATCGACGCCGAGCCACGCGTAAAGCTCTGGGTGCATCAACGGACACAGAATCAACTCACGAATCGCTACGAGCGAGTCTTCGATGCCACCCAAGTCGGTCAACCGTACCGAGCGTGGCGTCGTCATTTGCGCGAACGCCTTGACTGCGTTGTTCGTTCGACCGAAATCGTCTTCATCCAAGCTTTCACTGTCGCTCCCCGCGCGGCCACTACGCTTTCTTCGATGACCTTTTCCTTTCTTCCCCTTTTTCTCACGCTTTTTCTTTGACACATGTTCAATCTTCACTCCTCGGTCATTTATCTGTATCGAATTTCCCTTCGCCTTGGCTTCAGCAACGGCGCGTACGGCGCGCTCATGCGCGCTCGCCTCTGACGTTGTCGCTTTTTTTGTCCCCGCGAGCGCGCGTTCCTCTTCTTCCAGCTTCAAAGCCCTCTGCGCCGCAGCAGCGACGACCTCTGGTGCCGCAAACGCAGGCCGTACAGTCGCCGCCTCCCGCACCGTACTCCCGCTCGCGCCACCTGTAATAGTCGTCGTCGTCGTCGTAGCCGCGTTTTCGCCTTTCGCGCCACCGGAAGCGTCCCCGTCATCCTCATCACTCTCCGACGACGTCTCAGACCCGCTCGACGACTCGCTATCGTCTTCATCCGTTTCATACTCGCCACTCGAACTCTCATCCGGGTGATCATCCGAACACTCGCCGCTCATTCGCCCGAACGCTCTGACGTCGTCGTCGTCGTCGTCGTCCGCTCCAGCCTTCGCCTTCTTCGCATCATCCCGTCGCTCACACTCCGCGATCGCCTTCACCACAGCGCGCTTAAATGGATTCAATGCTTTTCTCGCGTACTGTCTGTATGTTTCGCGCAGATGCGCCACGACCTCGTCGAGGTCGCGCAATGCGCTCGGAGCGTTCTGGCGGCTGCGCGCGAAGGCTTGAATGCGCGGGAGCAAAAGCGCATCGGCGGACGTGTACTTGGCGTGCACCACGGGCGCGTTCGATGCGTTGGTGTCAAAGTCGCTTCTGATTTTGACGGGTTTGGCGTTTGGCATGGCGAACGCGCGCGCGAGGCGCGTGCATGAGTGAGGAGGGAGCCGCGCGGCGACTGAGGCTTGATGTCGAGTCGGGCGTCGACGACGGTTTCGGTTGCGAGGCACGCGCGAACGTGTGAGGATGGTGATAAGAATGAAAACAATGTATGTATATTGTGTGTGTTCCATGGGTTTTGGTGGAATGGGATGGTGGTATTGTGTATTGTGTTTCGCCGTGCGTTTGTCTACTTGGCGTTTGCGTCCGAAATGTTGCCCAGGAGGGACATCCCGGATCGGTCTTCGGCGTCTTCCCAGCCCACACCAGAGCACGGATTCGGGGGAATGAGTCCGAGCAAGTCGCGACGGTCGAGGATGACGTCGAGATCTTTGTCGGAGATGTCTGCGCTTTGAGGTAAGTCTTCGTCGTTGACGCCGGTGTCGCCCTTGAGGAGGGCGACGAGTTCGTCGGCGCCGAATTCCTTCTTGCTTTGAGACTTATCTTGCTTGAATTGCCCGCCGGTGACAACGAGCTTTTCGAGTGCGAGCTTACCCGCAGCCTTTTTCAACATCTTGCCTTCGACAGATTTCGCCGTGGCGAGGCGATAGACGTGCACGGGCTTTGTTTGACCGATTCTGTGCACGCGATCCATCGCCTGTAAATCTTGGTGCGGGTTCCAATCAGAGTCGTAAATAATAACCGTGTCACCACCGGTGAGATTGATTCCGAGACCGCCAGCGCGAGTGGAAAGTAAGAACACGCCGAAGTTCGGATCACTGTTGAACTTGGCGATGGCGTCGCGACGATCCTCTTGCTTTACACTCCCGTCGATGCGGCACACCGGCTCGTTGCGTTGTTGGAAAAACGACTCCAACAAATCCAACATTCTCGTCATTTGCGAGAAAATCAGCACCTTGTGGCCGCGAGCGCGAAGTTTCTTCATCAATCGATCGAGTAATCTCATCTTACCGCATTGCTCGACGAGTTCGTCGGCGGAAGGAAACATGATTGATCCGTCGAGGCCGCCCGTGATGAGATCGGGGTGATTGCAATTCTTACGCAACTGCATGAGCATGTTGTTCACCGCGGTGTGCCCGATTGGAACCGCGCTTCCCGCGGCAAACTTCTCCAACAGCTCGGTGATGGTTTTGTTCACCAGCGCGTCGTTGAACTCGCGCTGCTTGGGGACCATTTGCGCGTAGAGAAGAATTTCTTTCTTGCGTGGCAGCGAGAGCTCGACGTCGCCCTTCAAGCGTCGCAACAAGAATGGTCTCAAAATACCGTGCAATTTGTTCACCACCTTGGCCCGATGCTCGTGTTCGCTCCGGGTGGTGTCCGAATCCGTGATATCCGCCGCATCTTCCTTACCGATGCTATCGGTAAAGTCAAACCACGATTGAAATTGTGACAACGAACTAAACACGTCGGGGAGCAAAAAATGCAACAGCGACCACAACTCTGGGAGGTTGTTTTGCAACGGCGTGCCAGTGAGCAACAACTTGTTCCCAGCTGGAATGAATTTCAGCTCACGAATGAGTTTACAATCAAAGTTCTTCAAACGGTGCCCTTCGTCCACGACCAAATACTTGAAGTTGTACTTTTGCAAAAACTTGCGATCCGCCATGACGACTTCGTACGACGTGACGATGACGGGGAACTCTGGCTTGATTGGCGTCGACGTCGGTAAGTGCGCCATGCGCTTCTCCGCGCGCTCTTGTCGACTCCCGTGATATAAAAGCACGGGAATATCCGGCGTCCATCGCTGAAATTCGCTCACCCAGTTTGACAACGTGCTCAACGGTCCGATGACCAAGTACGGTCCCAAAATCCCCTTGGAGCGCAGGTGACTTAAGAACCCAATCGTCTGCACCGTCTTCCCGAGACCCATCTGATCGGCCAAAATCCCATTCAAACCATTCTGATACAAAGAAATCAACCACTTCACACCCTTCAATTGATAATCACGCATCGAACCAGACATGAGCGGTAAAAACGCCTTGGTCGCCGCGAGCTCCTCCGCCTCGGTCATCTTCTTCTTCTTCTTCTTCACCCCGGTCGGATTACCATCCGCATCCACCTCTTCATCCAACGTATCCATCTGTTCACTTAAGAACTGACTATAAATCGTCGTCTGATCCAAAAGCGCATCGAGCTGCTTAAACTTCTTATCATCCAACGGCCCAGCCCCGGCGCTCGCCTCGGCGTCCCGACGTCGCGCCTCCTCCTCCTCCCTCGCCCGCGCCTTCGTGAGCTCCTCCTCCGCCGCCAACGCATCGGCATCGAGCCCAGTAAGTGCGGCACCGGTAAGATCATCATACGACGCCTCCGCAGACGTCGATTGCGCGTTCGCCAACGCATGCACCGTCGTCGTCACCGACGCATTCTCCTCGACGTCATCCGCGACGTCAACCTTTTTAGCCTTCTTATTCGCCGGTTCCATCGCTCGCGTCGCGTCCGCGTGCGAGTATACGCACACAACGACGAGCGCGGCGTCGACGTGCGATGCTACGCGCGGCGAGCGATTCGCGCGTCGCGGTGTACCGGCGCACGATGGCGAACGCGGTTGATGTGTCCTCGCGCTCGGATGCGCGCATTCAAAAATTCAAAATCGACCAATCATGACCACGCACCGAGTCCCTCGGACGTCGATGGATGTTCCACACGCATCCGCGTTGACCGCGCCGCTCGGCACAGCTCCGCGCGCGCGAGCGCACGCGACGCCCACGCGCAGTTTCAAATTCTTGTGTTCCGCATCACACCGCGGCGAGCGACGATGATGTCGATGACGGCGACGACGCTGCGCGCGCGATCGACACCGTGCGATCGGATGGCGACGATGCGATCGGCATCGTGTTCGGTGGTCCCGCGCGCGTCGTCGTCGTTCGCGTCGTCATCGCAGCACCGCGTGCGGTCTCGTGCGATCGCTCGCGCGCGCATGTTTGCCGACGCGGACTCTGATGCTCGTCAAGCTGAGGCGCAGGAGACGTTTTGGGGGAAGATGAAGATGGCGTATAGAATCTTCTTCCCGCCGAGCGCCGAGGACACGGCGCGACAAGAGGCGAAGAAGCGCTTACGGATGATCCTAGTCGCTGATCGATGTACGATGAATGAGGATTCTATGGATGAGATGAAGATGCGGATCGTTGAGGTGGTTGGGCAGTTTGTTGATTTGGACGAGCAGCAAAGCGTGGACGTGTCCATGGAGACGGACGCGGAGCTCGGGACAATGTACGCGGTATCGATTCCGGTGAAGCGCGTCAAGGCAGAATATGATGCGGAGAACGATGCGTATATGGTTGGTGCGCAGTTTGTGTACGATGATGAAGGGATTTGGAACGATGACAACTAGGTTGGTTGGTTTTCACGCCGCGTCGAGGATGACGACGACGCCAAAAAACGTCGCCTTCGCGCGCGCGCGCGCTCTTCAGTCGGTTGGTTTCGAAAGATGAGAGAATAGCTTTGATTTTTCATCACCAGCTGACGAATGAAGGCGCGCCGTGCGCGCGGACGCACATGTACACCGCACACCGCACACTAAAACACACACGACACTATTGAACGAAACGCCGAGCGTTTACAGACTTTGCTTATTTGTTATACGACGCTCAGCTTCACTTCTCAACATGCCCACTTCCGCGCTCGGCGTGAGCGCCAACGCCGATCCGAGCCAATGGCACGGATCGTTCGATTGCGCGCAGTGCTCACGCACGTCCCTTCCCGCGATGGAATTCAGCGCCAAGATGCAACAGAAACGCCGAGCCGACGCGAGCGCTGTTATAAAGTGCAAACGTTGCGTCGAGAGCGCTCAAGCCGCCGAACGCGCGCTGTCGGCGATGCGCATAGCAGACGACGACGGGACGTTGTATGCGTGTTCGGTGTGTAAGGTTGAGAAGCCTGCGTCAGGGTTTTCGCGCGCGCAGTTGAATAGCAAGTCGGCAGACGCGAGGCGGTGCTCGACGTGTCGGGACGCCGAGGCGGCGAACGCGGCGACGAACGCGGACGCAAAGGTGCAAGCGGCGCTGCGCGACGCTCGAGCGGCGAGTGCAAAGGCAGATGCGACGTTGGCGGACTTTGCGCGGGAGGCGGCGTTGGAGGCAGAGCTGGTCACGGGACTCAAACCAAAGAAAATCAGCGGCGGGCGCGGACGTGGACGCGGACGTGGAGCGAATCCGAATAGTATGCTCGGTCGTGGCCGGGGTGGGCGGGCGTAAATTAGTTCTACAACATGTAATAACAATCTGTGCTAATGCTAGCGCTATTAGTGGAGGTGACGCTCTCGCTCTTTGGCTTGACGCCGACGCTGCGCGCGCGAGGATTCGTCGGCGCGTTCGTCGGCGTCTCTGGACCAAATGTCAGCGTAATACCCGCGGTTACTCTGCGATGGCGGCAACGGTCGACGACGGATCGTAGACATGCCAAATCGTCCGCTGTGTTGATATCGACCGGTACCGTCATCTGGCAGGGCTAGGACAACGTCGCCGATGAGCGGCGTCGCGGCGCCGATTTTTTCATTGCGCGGCTTTTGTCGGCCAAACGATGCGGTTTCGTCGTCGTCGTTGACGTCGTACGCGAATTGCTTGATGGGTTTCTTGTACTCTACGCCGTATTCGTCACGCGTAGTGTAGAATATCTCATCATCGCGATTGTATGCACCGCGCAAAGCAAAGATGCTGATGAGAATAAACGACACAAGCACGACGACGGAAAACGTCAAAAAGTGCCACACATCCGAACTCAAGCGAACCGCAGCGCGCTTGTACACGCGCACGTAATCGACATAATGAAACATATCATCCGCACACTGATCCAGGGCTTCGGGCATGCCGAACGGAGACACAGCCGTGTTCAAAATCAAATAGAATGGCCACCGCGGAATAATCGGCACATTGAATTGGGACAACTCGTTCACGACGTGCCCGTCGACGAAAAACGTCAACGTTTCTTTGCTCCATTCCACGGCGAACGTGTGGAATCCATCGCTAAAGTCAACTTTGTCAGCGAGCGGCGCTGGGTACGCACTCCGAGCGTAGCCATCAACTCCGCATTCGCCTTGTGGGGCAAAGTGGTAGCCGGATTCCACCGTCCCGGCGCGCGTCCCCGGACCGCCTCGACCCTTGCCGTACGATTGCATGACATCTATTTGCCCCCCGAGCGGCCAGCACGCTTGCTTAGGTACACTTGTCGCAGGATTAGGAAGCATCCAGTGCTGAGGCCAAATTCCTGGGCACGTCGTGTCAGGAATTTTAGCCCGGATTTCCACTCTGCCATACGTTTGCGTAAATGTATCCTTTGTGTCCACCCAGCACGATAAGAATGGATATCCTTCGCCATTCCCACGGTTCACGCCCGTCTTGGTAGCCATGTTCATCACACCCTCACGCCGCCGCGTGGCGAGCACGAGCGCGCCATCGACAACCTTGCACATATCTGGCGTGTACCACTGCTGCTGACCGCCGTGACGCTCCAATCCGGGCGCGCTCGCATTCACCTTGGGTTGCCATTTCGTCGTATCCAAAGTATCTCCATCGAATTCATCGCTCCAGCTCAACACCCATCCATCGCGACGCTTGGCTTGCGGGCGCACATCCTTCGTAGATCCCGGAACGAGCACGGGAAATCCTCCGTGCGCGCTCGGCGCGAGTGCGCCGCTCGCGTGCCTCGCCACGTACGCCTCCAACGGTTTTGAAATCACCGGCGCTTGCGACGCCGATACAGAAGACGTCGATGGCGGTTGCGCGCTACTACGCACACCACGCGGCGTGCGGTCTACATACGACGCGTCATTGTCGCCCTCGCGAGCGATATCGACGCCCAAACCAGACGAAGACGCCTCGTCGTCGTATTCCGCTTCGAGCGCCGCGCGCATCGCCGCGAGCGCGTCATCCGGTCGCGTCGGCTCCACGCGCGCCACTCCTAGCGCCGCAAACCTCCGCGTGGCCGTCTTCTGTGTTTTGCTATCGTCCTCTTCGTTGCCCGCGTCTTCGTCTTCCACCGACCCCTCCGCGAGCACGTCTGGATCATCCTCGCTCTCGTCACCCACAATCCTCGCCAACGCCTCGTCATCCATCACACCAAACGCAGACATGCTCTCTATATCCTCACTCGTCACTCGCACATCGCGCACGGCATCACCGCCGTACGCGCCCTCGTCCTCGCGCCTCGCAGTCATCGTCGGCCATTTGGTGTTGACACCCAATCCCCCACTCGCCTCGCCCGCCATCGCCGTCCGCGCCGTCACCGCGCACGCGCACGCGACAATCAACGCACACCACGCGCGTGCGCGCGTCCTCCCGTCGCCTCGTGCGCGTCCTCGCGCGCCACACCCCGCGACAGCGTCGTCGGGACCACGCATCATCGTGTCCGTGGGCATCCGCCGCGCCGATGTCGACGGGGCGTCGTCGCGCCGACCGCGATCGGGCGGGTCCGCGCGCGCGCGATCCATCGCGCGCGACGACGACCGCGACGGCGACGGTGACACGCGCGGGCGACGCGCACGGCGACCGGGCGTGCGGCGCGTGAATCTGACGCGAACGCCGCGCCAACACCCCGAACCGAACACAAACGCCCGTGACCAATCACGACCCCAAAGAATCCCGAGTCCCTCTGCGATTGACGAATCGTGACTCAGTAAACATAGCCTCGTGTGTACCCACTCAAAAGCGTAACCTTTGCATGTACCCCTCCATAATGTGGTCGTGATTGGTCGATTGCATTCGTGCACAACCCCGCGGGGTGCGGCGGCCGATCGGCCTCACAAATCAACGTTTGCC
>Ga0181605_10003529_pt1 | contig 12836 bp, 8 predicted proteins | sample 041ome_11_FD_148676 | JGI IMG/M metagenome (GOLD analysis project Ga0181605, IMG submission 148676) | Coastal salt marsh microbial communities from the Groves Creek Marsh, Skidaway Island, Georgia - 041411US metaG (spades assembly) | ecosystem: Environmental > Aquatic > Marine > Intertidal zone...
GAAGGCGCGGCACGTGTTCGCGGTCGTTGGCGCGTTGATGGTTATCGCGATGGTGATGAATCGACCAGCGGTATCGCCGTCGTCGTCCGTCGCGCGCGTGCGTGAGAGCGATGGTGGTGCGTCTCACGATGCTGTGCATGCGCGCGCGCTCGATGGCGGCGGTCTCGACGCTGCGCGTGTGATTGAGCGCGCGCCGGTAGTGTTCGCGCGCACGCCCGGGCTCGCGGCCGCGCCGCCGACGCCACCGACGACGACAGATGGTGGTGGTGCTGATGATGTTGAGACGCCATCGAAGGAGGCTGTGACGTCGTTCGACGATAGGTCGAGCGTGCGCGCGACGCGAGACACGTTTGCACGGGATAAGGATGCGTTTTACCGCGCGTTTTTCGCCGACGCGATGAAAGACATCGACGCGTACAAAGGAGCTACGGTGAGCAAGGCGAATATGATTAACGTCGTGCGCCGCGGTGGGCCTAAGCTGTCCTTGTACATGCTTAAACGCACGTCTGCGACGACGTTCTCTTGGACGCCCATAGCTGGGACGACGAGTTTTTGGTCGACGAATGATTTGCACGGATACGTACGAGAGCACGTGAATGAAATCGCGCGAGACTTGCCGAGTTCATTTAATGAGGCGTATTTTATCATAAACAACTTTGATGAGCCACAACTCTTAGGCAAATGTCCAGACTTGCAAGAGCTCGCGCGTCTTCATGGGAATATAATGCCAGGCGTCGTGAAAGAGGAGGACAACGTCCCACTGTGGAGCATGTCGACGGTTCGCGGATGTTTCAAAGACTTGCTCATTCCGTTCCCCGATTGGGTTGGACACACGAAGAAGAGAAGACCGGAAACCTCGAAATCATGGAATGAACGCGAAGGAAATATCACATTTCGTGGCTCGACCACTGGTAAGGGTGATGCGCAAACGAACATGCGCGCGCGCAGCATCGCTGTTCTCGCCGACGAGCCTGGTTTCGATGTCGGATTTACGGCGGTGATTCAAGGTTTCAATAGCGCCTCGGTGAGCAAGTTTATGAAACCACAAATGCAAAAAGCAGAGTTCGACAATTATCGGTTCTTGCTTGATATCGATGGTAACGCGCATTCATTTCATAGGCAGTTGCTTGTTGCTGAGGCGCGAGCCGCGATGGTGCGAATCAATGTCTTTACGGATTTCATCGCGGGCGGTTTAATCGACGGGGAGTTTTGCTACGATATTGATCCAAAAAATATCTTAAGCTCGGCACGAACAGTACGAGACAAAGTCACGGGTGATTTAAAGGCGAGTGAAACCGTCGCGAACGCGCTCAACGAGCTCATCTACTGGATGATTGAAAACGACGTGACGACGCGATATTTGCGCGACATGTTCACTCGCTACGTCACGACGGTAAAATTTACCGAGTAGACACCACTAGGGTAGTAGCACTAGTCGTAGTTATATTAGTCATAGTCACTTTTACACGTCTCTCGCACTTCTGATTTTACAACTGATACATCTGATTTTACAACACTTTCTACTTCCTTCAAACCTTCGCGTGAAAACATCGTCGTCAGTACACATCTTCTCATTTGAGAATGAGCGACGATTTTGAAAAACAAAAATTGAAATAAAAATCAAAATATCCCGGGGATTGCTCACAGAACCTCGTCAAAGGTTAGACGGGAACTCCGATTATGTCCGACCGGATGTTAATGTTGCGAGTTAAAATAAAATGATAGCTCGAAGTACAGGTGAGGTATCAAGTCACCCTATCCCAAAGAGCCCGTCCCACTCGCGCGTGGTGTGGCGCAATGAATCAGCGCGCACAAGCCAAAACTAAAACTAAAAATCGAAATATCCCGGGGATTGCTCACAGAACCTCGTCAAAGGTTAGACGGGAACTCCGATTATGTCCGACCGGTTTGTTAATGTTGCGAAGTGTACTGCGTACAGATGAGACGAACGTACTGGCGAGGTATCAAGTCGCCTTATCCCATCCATCTCATCCCTCTCCGCGAACGAATCATCATCATCACCATCATAAAAAAGCGAATACAAAAACAAAGCCGCGTCGCCGTCGCCGCCACGCGAAAACCAAACGAGTCAGAGTAAGAATGACACTGTGCAGAGTTTTCCCCAGCACCTCCGCGCCAACGTACGAGTACGCCCGACGCATCGGTTCCTCGGTGAGAAGATTAGCTATTTACGCATACTCATCACCCTCGCCCTCGACGCGCGACGCCAACGACGCACGCGCGAGACGACGCACGCACCTTGCACAACAGCGCACACAAAACCTCGACCTCGCGCGCGCCAACCACCGCGAGCACGACGACGACGACGACGACGACGACGACGACCGCGTCGCCGCGTACCCCCATCACGCACCCATCGCCGGCGTCACCGCCCGCGTCCCAGGACGAACGCCACGCCCCATCGTCGTCGTCGTCGTCGTCGTCGTCGTCGTCGTCTGAGGCTCTGAGGCGTCAAGTCAACGACCCGAGCGACGCGATCGCCACACTGCGCGCCTCGCTTCGCCTCGCGACACCGCGCGAGACGCCGACGCCGCCGACGAGCCGCGCGCGTGGATTGAACGGTATCACGATCGACGACACCGACGGGGAATCGCGACGACGACGACGACGCGTGACGCTCGACGCACACGCTCAAACTGCTGAGATCACAATCGCGCGCGCGTTCGTCGCCTCGCCATGTCGGACGGACGGTATTCGTTTTCGCTGACGACGTTCTCGCCGTCGGGGGAGTTGGTGCAGATTAAACACGCGTTGGCGGCGATTAACTCGGGGGCGACGTCGTTGGGGATTAAGGCGAAAGATGGCGTGGTGTTGGCGACGGAGAAGAAGCTTCCGAGCGCGCTCGTGGACGCGTCTACGGTGAAGAAGATTGCAACGTTGACGGATTCTATCGGGGTGACGTACTCTGGGATGGGACCGGATTTTAGAGTGCTCACGCGCATGGCGAGAAAGGAGACGCAAACGTATTACAGGACGTATCACGAGACCATCCCGGCGTCGCAACTGGTTCGGGAAACGGCGACGACGATGCAAGAGTTCACGCAACAAGGGGGTGTTCGACCGTTCGGGGTGTCGCTCTTGATGGCTGGCTTTGATGATGCAGGTCCGAGCTTGTTCCAAGTCGACCCAAGTGGGTCGTACTTTGCGTGGAAGGCGAGCGCGATTGGGAAGAATATGGTGAACGCGAAGACGTTTTTGGAAAAGCGCTACAGCGACGACATGGAACTTGAAGACGCGATTCATACCGCGATTCTTACCCTCAAGGAAGGGTTCGATGGACAAATTTCGGCGGAGAACATTGAGATAGGTGTGATTGGCTCCGACAGAATATTTAGAATTTTGACCGCCGCCGAAGTTGCTGATTACTTGGAGGAAGTGGAATAACGCACAACTTACTCTGACGTACGCCTCGGTGAGCTCGAGTCCAAGATCCGTTTAGCCCTTAGATCTACTACCGTACTACTACTGCTACATCTGCTATAACAAAGTTCTATAACTTTTCTCTAAAAAGCAACCTATTTATTGTCTACTACAGCACACCCGTCGAGTTTTCATCCCACACCGAGTCGTTGTGTGGGAAATTCCAGCTGTCGGCGGCGTCCTTTGCGCCATACATGACGTACGCCAGTGGGCGACGCTTACGCGAATGATTAGCCCCTCCTTTGTGCATGACACGATAATCGTATAGCAACAATGATCCAGGCGTGGGCATCTCCGGCAGACATCGCGGGGCAGCCGCTTGTTTTCGCGCTTCCTTTGACGTCACGTACGCCGCGTCGTGATCCCAACGATGCGAACCATGAATAAATGCCGTACCCTGAGCCGCATCGGCTGATGTCGCCACTAGCGGCACGAATACGTTCACGATGCCAAATATTCTTCCATCAGCGTGAAAGTGTTGCTCGGGGGCACCAGGCTCGGACGTGACGCATCCGACGGATTTCACTGTAAACGTTTCATCAACGTACGCACGCGCTAGAATCGGCTCCACCCATGGCGCGACCAATTTTTCTAGCGCCTGCCATTGGATAATCGCACGCGAACCGTTCGATGTCACGCGTGCCTTGACATCCTCATGCTCAGGTCGCGTGTAGTCGTATCGCAAACCCGCCCGGGCTCGAGAGCAAATTTCTGAAAATCGAAAAATGTCGCGCGATGGGTCAATGCCTTTTGCCTTGACGCCGTCGAGTAATTCGTTCAAGTACGTCTCTCCTGCATCATTCAACGCAACGACGTCTTCGCGAGAAATTATGGACAAGTTACCAACGACGAGTGGCTGTAAAATGACGAAACCGTGCTGGCGCAGACTTTCGGCGGCGCTCGAAGCAGTTTCGTCATTCGGTGCTCCGCTTTCGATTTCTTGCACACTCACGTTCAAGGTATATGCACATGCGCGGTCTACATCAAACCAACCAGCACCGTCACCATCATCATCATCGTCGTCGTCGTCATCACTAGTGGTGTTCAACGCTCGCATGCGAGGCACATCCTCCAACGAGGCTTCGGCAAACTCTGCAGCGAAATCAGCTAGAGCGTCGGCATCCTCAACCGGCACTTTTCGTCTGCAACACTCAATCAATCGATACCCAAACTTTGAGCTCGTAATTTCATCGTCATGTGCATACTCCTTGGCCGTAGACACCATGTCTTCATTCACGTAATCCAAAGCTCGCGTTTGAACATCAAATTGGCGCGCGTCCAACGCTCGCTCAAACGCCTGCGCGAGTTCCAGCCGCCGCACGCCAAACGCGGCGATGAAAATTCCATCTCGTGCTAAATGCAAATCAATGCACCGCGCCAGCGCCTCGGCGTGTTCTTCTAAATACAACATATCCGCCGCAATTATCACGTCGTAACCTCCATCGATTTCGACGTACGTGTCGTCATCCGCCCAGTCGACGGCGCGCACGCTGACTTCGCACTCCGCAGCGCGCGCGCCATACCACCCATTCCTCAGCGCGTTCGCGTGCGCCAGCGCCAGAACTGCATCGTCACGATCGGTCACGCACACGCTTGCCGCGCCGAGCGCCGCGGCGGCGAGCCCGCCCGCGCCGATGCCCGCACCGAGCTCGAGGACGTGTTTGCCTCGAACGCACGCCGGCGCGTCGTCAGACGATGCGAGATGTTCGACGAGCGCGTAGGACGACGACCAGAGGCGGCAACCGGTGCGCAGCGGCACGTTTTCGGTGTCGTGCTCGAGGGCGAGCACGATCGTGCGCGGGGCAAAGCTAGGGGTGGTGAAGGTGCGAAATTCGTGCAGCACCATGGTGTGGCGTCGGCGTCGGCGCCGAGCGTCGTTTTGTTTGTTGAAAGTTGAAATGCGTTTTGAATTATGAAAACAACACGAAAGATGGAAAATGCTACAGTACTGAAGAGAAACTAAACGTACGCACCCAGATGTTAAATAATGGGCACGCTTTTGCGGACGATGAAACGTCGAGCCATGACAACAACGGATGCGACAAAGACGATGGCTCCAGCCATGCCGAAACACAACGCGGGATCGGTGGCGAAAATGCGCCCGAATACCAGCGGCGATAAGATACGCGCCATGGAATTGATGGCGGAATCGATACCCATGACGGCACCGCGTTTCGTCGGCGGTACGCATTGCATGAGTAAAATCGGAATGGCTGGCGTGAAGAGCGGCAAACCGGCGACGTACACGATGGCCGCTGGCGGCACAAACGCCGCGACGTTCGCTTGACCGATAGCCACCAAGCCTATGGCAACGAATAATAAACCAATCACGGTGGTTTTTGTCAAACCTAATAATTTTTGCACCGGTGCAAAGAGCGTAGCGCTCACCGTAAAAGAAATAACGGATAAAGTCGTGAGCAACGCACCAATTTGCGTCGGCGACATTTCGAGCTTCTTTGACAACAAGAGTGGGAAGAAGGAATCAAACGTCGATTGCCCAGCGTTGTACAGAAAACTCGTGAAACAAATCGTCGCCACCGCGGGCAAGTACTCGCGCCCGAGTGGACAGCTCAGAGCGTCTGGGTCGTACACGCCCGGCGCGGGCTTTGATGGTTTCGCCGCGCTCGCACCAGCGTTGGGGCTAGCTTCAGCCTTTGCCGCTTCTAAAGTTTCAGCCATACTCTGGCGCATCATCGCCGGAGACGTCATGAATACCGCCACAAGCGCGGCTGCGGCGATAGACGCCCATCCAGTGACGCTAATCGCGGCTGACAAATTGTATCCCGCGAATAACAACCCACCCAACGTCGGCCCGACGATAAACGCCAACGTACACGACGCCTCACGCCACGCCATGAGCTGCGGTAAAAATTCTGGCGTCGCGGCGTCGGCTAAATATGCTTTTACCACTGGACTCGCGCCTGCGAACGCGCCGCTCAGCACGCGTAAGAGTAAAAACGTTTGCAACGACCATCCAGATTTGACGCACAATCCTTGTAAAATCAACCCGAGACCGACGCCCATGAGACTCAACACCAATATCGGTTTTCTCCCAACCTTGTCGCTTAATCGAGGCCAGAGAAACAGCGCACCAAACATCCCTAGCGGATACGCGCTGGTCAAATACCCGACGTTCTCCGCAGCGAGGGAGAAATGCGACACCAATCCCGGAGTAATCGGGCCCGTCACCGTAAATCCGAGCAAGTGTAAAAATACCGCAAGCATGACACAAAACACCGATAGTTTTTGCCTCAACTCCACCTTTGTGAGCTCTGAACCATCGTACGTGCTTGCACCGATCGACCGCACGACGACTCCGCGCCTTTGCGCCTCGCTCGCCGCCGACTTTATCATCGACCGGCGCGACGTCCCAGAGCTCGCGTCGGCGTCTTCGCCTCGACGACCCCTAGTCATCCCCTGCCGCTCGCGCGCGCCCTCATTCCCGCGCACACTCGCGCGCGTCACCACTCCCATGCGTACCGTCGACGCACGACTCGCGCGCGTCGCACGCGTCGCGCGTCGCGCGTCAATGCCGACTAACTGTCGCGCGAGCGCGCCCGACGCCATGGAATCGCCTCGCGTTCACACCCCTTGCACGCACGACTCCGCGCGCTCACGTCCCCGAACGCGCGCGCAATCGACGACGGATTACCCTATGCGTCGTTCGCGCGCGCGATTGCGGTTCGCGCCTCCGTCGATGGCGACGGCGCGCGCGTGAAAGTGGTGATTCTATCCACACCAGGCTCCCTCTGCAGAGTGCGCCTCGCGATGTACGCATCGACGTCTTTCGCGACGCCCGCGCGCGTGGAGCGCGCGAAGAAGAACGCGAAAAAACACGCGCCGTCGCGCGCGCGCGCGGTGCGGTGCGCGGCGGCGGCCGACGCGGAGGGCGCCATGGTGTTTGACTACAGAACGATTGATTTGGGCATGACGTTGCGCGGGACACACTTTATTGATTTGTCGCCGCACATCGAGCGCGCAATCGCGGAGACGGGCGTGCGTGAAGGTACGGTGAATGTTATATCTCGTCACACAACGACGGCGGTGACGATTAATGAGTATGAGGAGCGTTTGATTGACGACGCGAGGATGTACTTTAGAAAGCTCGCGCCTCCCGACGCCATGTATTTGCACAACGACCTCGATCGACGGTACGGGCCGAAAGATTGGCCCGGTGGCGACGAAGCGTGGCGGGCGCAAGAGCCTGAAAACTGCCACTCGCATTTGCTTTCGATGTTGATTGGAAATTCGGAGAGCGTTCCTATTTCTCAAGGCAAAGTCGCTTTGGGAACGTGGCAGTCGGTGATGTTCGTCGAGCTCGATGGCCCTCGTCAGCGCACCGTCGGCATTCAGATTGTCGGCAAGAAGTAGTAAAAGTGTGTACACCGGAGTGGTTTAATTATTGTTGTTACACGAATCATTCATCAAATTACAGTTTTGTCGTCAATGTCTCTTTCTCTCCGCCGTTACTCGCCGCTCTCATCAATCGCCGCGAGTTGCGCTTGCAAATCAAACACTTCATCCATGTACGTCCACCACTCACCATCTTTTGCGTCTTCGCTCGGTTGTTGAAACGTACGCGTCAACGCACTCCACTCTTCGCACTTTGGGCTCATCTTCAAGTGCCTGGCAAAGTCCACGTCGGGATTGAACCCATCCACCGTCGTCATGAACATGAACAACCGCTCACCGCTGCGGAAAATGCGCATATCAATCACGCCAACGTCCCGCAACGCGTTGAGTACCTCTGGCCACACGCGCGCATGCAGGTCATCATACGCCGACGCCGTATCCCTGTGCACGCGAATGGTTTGCGCCCACGTGCGAACCATTTGAACCGTCACGCACAAATCCCCACGCGTCCGAGCGCGTCCACGCGCCGCGCTGATGCCGACGACGCACCGACGCCGAAGGAAAATTAATCCACGCTCGGTCGCGCGGTCGCGTGTCGCGCGTCTGGCTGCGCGCGGCGCGCGAGTCGCGCGAGAGCGTCGGTTGGCGCCAAAATGCTTTTTCAAATTTCAAATTTTCACCGAGCTGCCGAGCGTTCCGCACGCACGTCACAGCGCGCCTCGCCTCGCCTCGCCTCGCGAATGATGACGACGATGGATGTGTACAACGACGCACAAGAAATGGAGGACCCGCGATCGCGATTGGTGTTTGACGACGCCGATGCGGAGATGGTTGACGCGGAGGCTGCGCGCGAGTACACCCCCGAACGGGTCTCTACGGCACCTTCTGGAGCTCGCGCGCCTCGCGTATTGACGACGATGGAAGAGGCGGCGTTGACGGCGAGTGGACGAAAAGATGTGTCGTCATCGGTGTTTTCTCGATTGAACGCATCGCTCGGTGATTTTTTTCGAGCTGGGGAGAAGCGCGAACGCGTGGCGTCGCCGGCGGTGAAGAGCAACCGACGCAAAAGCGCTGGCGGTGGACGTATGGGTGACGTATCGCGCGTCGTGCGAGATTTGGCGTCGATTTTGGATGAGCCTAAATTGCAATTGCTCGCGCGCGCGGTTGACGCCATCGGTGAGGCGCGATGCCGCGAATTCGTGGATGAGGCGCTTCGCGTCCAGAACCAAGGTGGCGAAATGACGGCGACTGGCGAGCGTAAACGCACGACTGGTGGCGTGTTCTGGGCGCACATTCGCGCGCAGTGCACCACGGAAGAAGTGGATGTGATTTTTGCCGAGGAGCGTGAAATTCAAAAGCAGCGTGCAAAGATTCGTCGCGCACGTGCGGCGGCTATGGGAAAGGAAAACGTTCCACCCGTCGGCGTCTCTGCGCCGCAGCCAACCATGGCGCAAATCTTGTTTGGTTCTATTCGCCAAGAACACTTTGCGCCGCGCTCGCCGTTGGCGACGATTTCTCCAGTGACAGTGCCGAACGCAGTGGTGGATTCCGATGTCGTCACCCCGAAGGCGACGCTTAAGACGGCGAGTTGGGCTGACGAAGAGAATGACTTTCCGGCGGCGCCGATGAAATCGCGCGCGTCGCCCGAGGCGCAGACCCCCGTCATGTCTTTCGCGGCTGCCATCTCTCGTGGACTCCCTCGATAATTTGTCTCTTCCTGCTTTACGTACGTCATGTTTAACCTCTCAAAACGATTCACAACGCACTGTATAAGTCCGCATATCAATTGTTTTTTGTTTGTAAAATACAAATTTTGTCTACAGTATCAAGTCCTACAGTTGTACAGCGAGCGTTGCCTAAGGTACTTTGTGTCTAGTATAAATATGTGTCGCCATCTTCAATGTCGTCGTCGTCGTCACTGCTAATAAAATCTTCTAGCCGCATGCCACTCGTGCGAAGCGCCAAACTTTTCGCTTCGCGTCGACCAGATTTCACGGCTTTGCGCTCAGCTTCAGCGGCGCTCACGCCTCGCGCCGCGCGCTTCGAGCTCGTGCGCGCCCAGCTGCTGCTGCGATGCTCGACTGCACTTTTTCCAGCTGGTTTACCACTTCGTTTACTCGTGGTTTGCTTCTTTCCGTGGCTATGGCTGTGGTCGTGATCGCCGCCGCCCGCGCCGTGACTGTGCGAATGCCCTCCGTGGCTGTGCGAATGCGTCTCCCCTACCTTGGCGGCTCGAACTGCGCGTTTCTTCCCGATTTCACCCGCGCGCGCGAACCCCGTCTCATCAGCCGATGCATCGCCATTCTTACCGGCTCCCGTGACGCCGATGTTGAGCGCTTTTTCGGCCCACGCTTGCGCTGACATCATCGCCGCGCGAATGCCGCTCGCGGCTTTCAAATCCTTCTTGAATTCTTTCCTCGTTGACACCGGGAGCAACGCGCCGGTATGTTCTTTTGTTGCGCCAGGAGGCATAAGGACAAAGTCATTTCCTGTGCGCATGTCCACGAGCACGTCCACGCGCGCTCGCGCGTTGGCGTCTTCGTTGTCGTCGTCGGCGTTCGCGGCGGCGGCTTTGGCGGCTTTACGCACCTCAGCCTCGCGCACTTCGCGCACACCTCGTACCATGCGAAGCCTCGCGCGTTCAGGATCTTGTATCATGCGCTGCGGATACGTCACGCCTAACTCTACGCCCGCAGCATTGAGGACTTTCGCTGACGCTTCCCATGGGCGATGCCTGAGATGTCCCGGCGGCAGCGCCGCGAGCTCTGGAATCCACCGCGCGATGGTTTCTCCCGCCGGGTCGTGCGCGCGAGACGACCCATCGGGTACGAGCGCACCCGCGAAAACGTCCCATTGATCGAGTCCACTCTTCCCAGCGTTCTGCCACATCATGGCGTTGATGCCCAAATCGGCGTCGACGAGCGTGTCGTGAAACCAACGCGCGCCATGCGTCCAATGTACGCCGCAATAGTCGACGAGAAACGTCGCCGCGATCATGCGTTCGGTTTGATGCATCCATCCCGTGGCCCAGAGACGACGCATGCCCGCATCAACAGTTGGAAAACCCGTCGTTCCGGTTTGCCAACGTCGAAGCGCTTCAGCGGCGTCGATGTCTTCGTCTTTGTCATCGGCTTCATCGCCGCCGCCGCTCCAATCGAGTCGGCGTTCGTAATGCGAGCGCACCGACGTCGTCGCGAGCTCAGGCCAATGATGCAACTGCCAATAAGCAAATTCACGCCTGTACAAGCGATGCCAAAACAAACGACTGAGCCGCCTACCCTCGACGGCGCCGCCGACAGAGGTTGATAAATCATAGTACATCGTGCGCGGGCTGATTTGACCGAAACGCAAATACGGTGACAGTCGAGACGTCGGCGAGAGATCGGCGCGTCCGTGCTGGTCTTCAAACTTTTCCAACGTCGCGCGCTTGAAATTATCCCACGCCTCGAGCGCGCCGGCTTCGGACATGTCCCACTCTTCGCGAATGCCCGCCGACCAATTCGCGCGAATGTCTGAACGCGGTGTCAATTTAAGTTCGTCGAGCGTACACCATGCGTACGACGACGATGACGACGACGACAAGTTGTCGTCATCGATAATATCCTTGTCGATGTCGACGATGCGCGCCTCCGCGGGCGCGGGAATGGGCTTCCCAGGCTTCCCACCGCTCTTCTCCGCCGCGTGCACGTACGGCATCAGCGTACCAAAAAAGTACTTTTCGCTCGCCATGTCCAAGCGCACGCGCGATGGCTCAAACAACACGTGCCCGGGTAAAAGCACGAGCTCAATGTTCGCTCTAGCCAACGCTTGAGCGACTAACGCATCTGTGCGTACGAGTGCTGGCTCGTACCTCGCCGACGCGAACACCGTCGACGCGCGCGCCGCCGTCGCCGCGGCGATGAGCGCCTCGGCGTACGACGATACATCTAAACATCCATCTGCGTCGTCGTCATCGACGCCACCACCACCACCACCACCACCACCATAATTCGTCGCACCACGAACATCACTATCCTCATTCTTCTTCTTCTTCTCATTCTTCTCATTCTTGATTGCCCGCGCGAATTGAACGCCCCCACCGCCGTACCTCGCCCGCACGTCCGCGTCCAACGCCTCGAGCGCTCGACCGAGCCACACCCGCGACGCCCGCCCAATCCCCCACGACGCCGCCGCCGCCTCCGCACCACCGCGTACGCCCAACAACTCAAACCCACCTTCCAACGCCTCATCCCACGCGAACACACACGTCACGACGCCTCCGCGCCGTCGCGCCGTCGCCGCCGCCGCGTCGAGCGCGCGGTTGTCCCGCGCGCGTAAATCTCGCCTAAACCACATCACCGCCCCGGTGCCGGCGCGCCCCCGCGCCTCAGCACCCGCATCCTCACCATTCGCGTCGATATCGATAGATAGTCCACCACCACGACGACGACGCACATCACCGCACGACCCGGTGTGTGTTGTCATCGCGTGCGCCACCCATCGTCGACGCCCATCGTCGCGAGACGGAGACGGCGACGCAGACAGAGACAGATGACGCCGATGATGATGCCGGTGATGCCGACGACGTACACGGCGCGCATCCACGCGTGGAACGAACGCCGATGACACCGACGACGCCCCTACCGCCCCTACCGTCGTCGTCCTCGCACACCGCACCGCGACGACGACGACGACGCCACCCATCACACGCACGACGCACGACGCGCGACGCGCACACCGACCGCCCTCCTGTGTCGACACCGTCACATCGTCGTCGTCGTCGTCGTCGTCGTCGTCGTCGTCCACGAGAACACGATACAAAACAAAACAAATCCCGTACGCGTGGTGCCTTCCCCGGGATTGATGCCCAAGAAAACAAATCCCGTACGCGTGGTTGATGCACACATATATATACTAGAGAAAGTTTGTTCCTAAGAACAACGTAGAAGAGATTGTAATGTATAAAGAGCAAATAAGTGAGGTCAGATTAAAAACGAAATAGAGCGAGGCCTAAGTAGGGTTTAACCACGTACAATACTAGTACTGTTTACCCATATACACGT
>Ga0181605_10003544_pt1 | contig 12799 bp, 9 predicted proteins | sample 041ome_11_FD_148676 | JGI IMG/M metagenome (GOLD analysis project Ga0181605, IMG submission 148676) | Coastal salt marsh microbial communities from the Groves Creek Marsh, Skidaway Island, Georgia - 041411US metaG (spades assembly) | ecosystem: Environmental > Aquatic > Marine > Intertidal zone...
TGCTGCGCGTCGTCGTCCTCCTCTCGTCGCACGCGCACCCACCCGTTTTATGTAAAAGAGAGCGGCGCGAGGGGACCTTTTTTTGTGTGCGTGGACGACGACGAGTAAAAAGCGCGTTAAAGCACGTGAAGGCAAAAGAGCGGCTCTTTTCAAAAACGAATTTTGTGTAAGTGTGTGCGTGCTTCTTCATCACCCCAAAGCGGTCACATTCACTCGGAACGGAAAATAGGGGAGAAGAGAAGAAGAAGAAGAAAAAGAGGGCGCGTTTTCTTTAAAAGTGTGAATGCAGACGACGAGAAGTAGTGCGAGCAACAACTTTTCCAGTTCGGTTTTATTCGTCTCGCGGCGTGGCAAGAGGAGCAGTGATAAGACTTTAACGAGAAGAGGAGGGCGTCGGGCGGGTGGAAATTTCGCTTCTTCTTCGCTCTTCGTCTTCGACGTGCGGGAAAGGAAAGGAAGTGAAAAAAGTAGGAGTAAATTTAGTAGCAGCGGTACTTTTATTAGGAAAAAGAACGACGAGGACGACGCTCGCGCGAACGCGTTGGTAGGAAGAGCAAACGACAAAAGAAGAAGAGAAGATAATTTAGAAGGAGAAGGAGAAGAAGAGGGAGGAGATCGCATTCCTTTATACGACGAAATCTTGTATCAATTTGGAGAGGATCAAGACAGTTTCGATAGCTCCCAAGACGAAGACGACGAAGAGGAAGAACGACTGCAAAATACAATATCGAGAACATCGAAGACGACGTCGACGGAGATTAAAAGAGTAACAAAGGTTGAAGTCATGGGGGCTGGAGACTCGAAACCAACGATGATTTCTTCGGAGCAACAAATGTTACAACAACAACAACAACAACAACAGAAAGAAAACAGACCGATTGATGTCGCGGAAGCGATGCGCGTCGGCGATAAATCAAAAGACGCGGGAGGTTTACATCCCAGAGGACACGGCGCAATGGGCAAACAACCTCTGAATAGTAACACTCTGAGCAGCGGCAAAGAGGCGACAAATTCTTCTACGAGCCCGAAGATGATTGGGTCTGGGCAGAAGTCGCCGAGACCAAACGCAGGGGCATCATCGCTCGTCACCCACAACGGCAGAAAAGAAAAAGAAATAGACTTTCCACCTTTGACGTTGAGACAAATCGTAAAATTTGCTGTTCCCGCGCTCGGTGCCGTATTATGCGATCCAGTTATGACTTTAGTGGATACTGCGTGCGTCGGTCGCATATCAGCGTCATATTTAGCGGCTTTGGGACCGAACACGTCCATTTTCGGTTTCGTGGCGATGATATTTCAGTTTCTGACGATTGCCACGACTGGCATGGTGAGTAGAAATATGGACGCGAAAGACGCGAAAGGATTAGCGATGGTCATCTCCGACGCACTCACTATTGCGATTGTTATGGGATTGTTGGCGGCGTTTAGTATGATTGTCTTCGCGGTGCCGCTTTTAGATCTCATGCAAACACAACCTCACGTCATGCAACCGGCGGTGACGTATTTAAGAACGAGAGCTTTTACGATGCCATGTTTTTTGATAACACTCGTCGGTACGGCGACGTGTCTCGGACAAAGAGATTCACAATCGCCGATGAAAATTTTCGCATTCGCCGGTGGATTGAATTTAGTCTTGGATTTGTATTTAGTAATTGGTCCACCGAAAATGGGCATCGCGGGCGCAGCCGTAGCTACTGCGATTTCGCAGACGTGCGGGGCTTTGATATTTCTGCGAAAGCTTTCGAGGAATCACAATTTGATGTTTCGGATGCCTACGAGAGCGCGTTCGAAACCTTTCATCACCGCCGGTGGTGTTTTATCCGTAAGATCGGTGTGTATTATGTTATTCTATAGTTACGCGGCTGCTTTGGCGTCGACAATCAACGTCGTTACAATTGCCGCGCACCAAGTCGTGGCGGGTATCGTTTCCGTGGCGCAGTTTTGTCCAGAACCGCTGTCGGCGTGCGCGCAATCCGTGCTCGCTACGGCTGGACCTAGGAATGCGAATGGATTCGCGACGAATAAGGAATCGCTTTACGTGAGAAGAGCTGGGAGATTACTTTTATTAGCTGGGTTGGGATTAGGAGCGGGAGTTGGAGCACTCTGCGCCTCTATTTTAGCATATCAACCGGAGATGTTTACGAAGAACTTGGCGGTAATGTCTGAGGTTGGATCCGTGGCACCGATGGTATTTTTTTCGATTTTGACGTATTGCTGCGTTTGCGTCACGGATGGGTTAGTTTTTGCCACCGGGAGAATAGAGTTTGCTGCTCTCACGCAAGTCATCAACTTGCCTCTCTCGGCGTACGCGTTGTGGTTTTGCGTATCGAAACAAGAGCTCGGGTTATTCGGCATTTGGCTCGTCGTCCTCGGACTCTTCATTTTGCGAGTCTCGGAGAATATTTGTATTTTAGCCAGGGACTTGGGACCACAAAAGTGGAGAAAGATAGTCAGTCCAGCTGAACGCATGTCCATGGAGGAGGAAGACTTCAACGACGTAGAGAGCCAAAAGCAAAACTAGATTCTTACGTGAACGCGCCAAAAACGACACGACTGGCGCGAGAGCAGAGAAAAAATATATAAATCGCAATCTTAAACAACGGTAAATTATCATTATTATTAATATCACATGTTAAAATTAAACCGTAGTCAACTCTTTCTCCTTCGCTTTCACCGCATCGTCCGTCTTTTTCACGTACGAAGTCGTCAAATCTTCAATCTTCTTCTCGAACGACGCGAATTCGTCCTCCCCCAAAGTCTTGTCTGTCTTCATTTTTTTAATCTTTGTCATCGCGTCTCTTCTCACGTTTCTCAAAGCCACCTTCCCTTCTTCGCCCAATTTGCTGACTTGTTTTGTCAACTCTTTTCTTCTCTCTGCCGTCAACGGCGGCACGACTAATCGAATCACGGACCCATCGTTTGACGGAGTGATACCCAAATCCGATCTCACGATGGCTTTCTCGATTTCCTTCAAGGCGCCTTTATCAAACGGCTGAATAACGAGCGTTTGCGCGTCCAAGTTATTCGTGTTCGATATGGATTTCAACGGTGTCATCGCCCCGTAATAATCAACTTCTATTCTGTCCAACATGTTTGGGTTCGCTCGTCCAGTTCTCACCGTGGCAAAGTTATCCGACATCACTTCCATCGCTTTCTCCATTCGCTCCATGGCGTCCAACTCCACCTCCTCGGCTTCTTCCATGGACGCTCTGGTGAGCGATCTTAACCCTAACGTCGACGGTCGTCTGTTCCCGCCAACGAGCTTATTGCTAGAATTAGATACTAAAGCTGTGCCGTTGTAGCCTCGTTTGGCCGATAATATCTGTCGTCATTATGAACGAGAGGAAGAAAAAACGCGCGCGTTTTCTTTCTCGTTAGTTTCTTTTTTTTTGCTGACGTAAAAACACGTGCTCGAAATCGATAAGATCGATGCACGAGAGAGACGCTCTCATCATTCCCTTTTTTTTGTCAACTGCTATACGAGAAAGAGAGAGAGAGAGAGAACGAGCAACGAGAGGAGAAGAGCGCGTGAAAAGTGGGTTTTTTTACCTGTGCGTTTGCGAATGCGACGTGCATGATTGTTATATAGTAATATTATTATGATGCGTGTTTATAAAAAGAATGAGGTTTCCAAAAGTAACGATCTCTCTCTCTCTCTCTCTTCTGTTCGTTTTGTTTTTTTTTTGCTTTTTTTGCCTTTTTTTGCTTTTTTCCTCTCTGTCATCTATCTGTCAGTTGCACTCGTGTGTCAACTTTTTGCACTTTTGGAGAGAGATATCCAACATTTCAATCATAATAACGCGCGCTGTGCTTATAGTATAATAATAACAACAGAAGGAAAGAAATGGTGACCAGCTGCTCAGCGGCGAGTGCGACGATGAACGCGACGACGAGTGCGACGAGTGGAGCATCCGTCCTTCGCGGACGACGTGCCGCTGCCGCTCGCGGTACTTTATCGTTACCGGCGGCGAGAAGAAACGCGATGAGAAGAAAAACAGGAGGAGGAGGAGGAGGCGCGAAAAGTAAAACTACCGTCATCACGAACGGAATGGAAGAAGACGCGATCAACGCGTACAACAACGCCACCCCGATGCCACCGAACGTCGCTCCGGAGGAGTTTGAACGATTTTATCAGCTGATTTCGTGCGAAACCACGGAGGAAGTCATCGCCAAAGCCGAGGAGTTTGGACAACAAGGTTTACTCACCGAAGGCGTGGTCGCCGCGTCGCACGCGATGTTGGAAGAATCGAAGAAAAGGAACGACGACGAACGAGTCATCGCGAGTTTGCAAGGCGTGTTGAGTTTTCTCGTGCAATTGTATCAAAAGTACAACGCGCCGCCGACGTTAGGAGTGATTGATAACATCATAAGAGAGTGGCAAATCATGGCGGAAAAAGGCGAAACGACGGATGAAAAGATGAAGGAAATCGTGCGAAGAGTTGCAAAGGAAGGAAACGTGGAATTGGCGGAATTAGCCGGCGCCGTGGACGGGTTTAAGGCGAGCATGGACGAACAAGACGTGCAGTTTGAGCAACAAGAGGCGGAGTTGAGAAGTCGACCGGAAGGTGTCACGCCGGAAGTGGACGAAGAGTTGACGCAGATGCGAACGATGCGTTTAGCGGCGAAGGAACAAATGGTATTAGTCGGGAAGATAGTCAAAGAGATCATGTGAAGATGATGTAAAGTTTCGGTTCGGAGAATAGTGTTTTTTTTAGTATCCATAGAATCCATCATTGAGCGCGTTGTTATTGATTTATGAACGTTAATAAGAAGAAGTCTCCACAAGAGAAAATGAAATTTTATACTCGTACACACGCATCGCATCGGAGATGCGATACAAAAAAAAATACACGCGCGCGCGCGATGATGACGACAACAACATCAACGCTAATGTCCACGAAGAAAACGAGACTGAATAAAAATCCTCGACTGACCGAGGACGTCGTCGCGAACACGCGGATTCAGTTTCAGCACGACGACGAATTGTTACACACGGTGCGCGTTAAAACTCCTCTCTCTTCTTTTACGTACGTAGACTATTATTTTTAACGAGGTTTTCACACGCGCACGACTTCTCCTTCGCGCAGGTGTACGCGGTTGAAATACTTCGCGACGTGGCGCACACGCTGAAAAGGAACGGAGAGATTTACCTGCGTCATCAGCGGTTGGCATCCGCAAAGTCTCAGACATTCGCGAACGAATTACAATCGATATCCAACCGAGCAAACAGCAGCGGTATCAATATCTCAGATATCGAAAAGAACAAGAAAAATTACGACTTGTTGAACGACGTGTTGCACGTCAACGGGTTCTTGAACGCAGTGTCGTACTCCTTGAACGAAACGAGCCAAGAGTACGGAGACTTTCTCGATAGTTTCGAACACACGCTCACAGACGTAGTGGCGAAGATGGAATTGAGCTTCGCGAGGAAATTAAAAGGTGCATTTGACGAACACGAAAAGGTTTTCAATCAACTCACGCCGTGTCGAGAAAAGCTGGCGAAACTTCGTCAACTTCCCGAGGAGAAGCAAGAGTCGCCCGGGAAAGCGAAAGAAATCGATAGATACGAGATTTTGGAGAATAAAAGAGAATCGCAATTGAAGGGGACGACATCGATGTTATTAGAAAGGTGCAAGTGTTTTCTCAGAGAAAACGAGCCCCGAGTGCGCATGGCAATCTTTTCGTACAAAGTTGCTGAGTACGATGCGTACGTCAAAATGGCAGATTCGATTAAGAAAATCGCGAGCGAGCGAGAAGATGGCATCGAAGAGCTGAAAAAGATGGTCGAAGAGTACGAAGATACCTCGAAACACGCAGTACCGAGGCTTTTGCCGCCAAAAAAAGACGAGCCTCCCTCGATTGAAGAGCCAAAGACGCCCGAACCCAAAACGCCGGGTATCGAGGACAGAAAAACATCGACGTCGAGAGTTGGCGGTGTGCACATTCAAGAAGAAGAAGAAGAGGAAGAAGAAGGAGAAGGAGAAGAAGAAACCGTTTCAAGCACGACGCCAGCTTAGTAGATAATACTACTCGAAATTTTGTTGTCATCATTGCTATTACAAACACAACCGCTTTTGCTACGTTTCTAAAAATTCTTTCTTTTCTAGCTTTTCTACATTCTCTCCCTCGCGTGCGCGCGCACGCGAGATATACAAAAATAAAATATTCATTGATCAGCTTCCTCCAATAAAGGTGGAAATACCATCCGCGCCTCCCCCGGTAACTTTTGCAGCGATCCAACTCAACCCTTCGTTCAACCCCATCCCGCTCAACGCGCAGCACGCTTGGACGTGCCAATCTCTGTTCGCAATCGTATCCAAGCCGAGCGTCTCGGTTAACTCCACCACCGTCATGGCGTCCGGCAAGTCTTGCTTATTCGCAAACACTAACACGCAACACTGTGGATTATTCTTCACCTCATCCGCGTCGAGCATTTTAAACAGTTCTTGCTTCGATAAATTCATCCTCCCTCGATCGGTGCTGTCTACCATCAACACCATCGCGTCCGAACTTTTATAATAACTCTGCCACGCGTTTCGTAAACTCGATTGGCCGCCTAAATCCCAAACTTCAAACGAAACGTTATCGTGCACCACCGCTTCGACGTTCGATCCAATCGTCGGTTGCGTTTGCACGACTTCCCCTAAGTGCAGTTTATACAAAGTCGTCGTCTTCCCGGCGTTGTCTAAACCGACGATGACTATTTTGTACTCTTTTTCTTGATTCGCCGAGAAGTACGACATCAGCGCGCTGAAAATTTGACCCATGTTTGTTGTTGTTGTTGTTGTTGTTGTTGTTGTTGTTGTTGTTGTTGTTTAGCTACTTATTATTGTTGTTGTTGTTGTTGTGATTATTATTGTTTATCGTCTCTCTCTCTCTCTTTGTGTTTATGCGTTTATGTGTAACGAAGAAGTAGAGGTTTGAGTTACGGGCTAAAATAAGAGGCTAAAGAACAATATAGTAGTATTACAGAATATATAAGGACTAACGATGATGGTACACGAAAAATCTCTCTCTCTCTCTCTCTCTCCCTACTCGATGTATATTTTTACTGAGTGTACCCTCCGCCTGGATTCTCCAACAGCGGCACCGCGCGATACCCGCTCGACTTTTGCGTGTAGTTCTGGGATGCGTCTCTCCTTCCTGGGAAAAAATCAGTCGGAGAGATCTTGCCGATTTCATTCCCGAGAAGTTCGTCCCACTCTTTCCCGGCCGTGTTTTCGGTCGGCGATAAAGCGACGACCGTTTTCACCTTGTCGCGACCGTGCAAGACCGGTTGGAACGCTCTACGACTGTCGCGAGGGTAATATCGCGTGTTGAACACGCGATCGGGTTCCGAGTTTGGTACTTTCACGTTTTCCGAAGGAAACGAGGCTGGGCTTCTGAAGCGATAGTCCTCGGCGGAGACCGGGACGTTCTGCCATTCGGGGTCGGAAGCTGGGCCCGTGATTTTCCACGGCGCGACTTTCTTCAGCGTTTGTTGGATGATGTTCCCCGCCTCCGACGCAGACGCGGGTTTCGAGATGGTTTGCGCCAGTTTCTTCGACGCCATTTTTCTCTTTATTTATATTTTTATTCCCGCCGTGTTTGGGGTGCTTTCGTGTGAGGAAGAAGAAATTTTTTTTCTTTACTTTGAGTACGCGCGAGTGTTTTGAGTGCCCCGCCGCCCGACTCGTGCTGCTCTCTTCACTTTCAACCACAAAGAAAGATAAACACATCATCACGCAAAAGAAGATATTGGATTATTGGTGCGAGGAACAAACACACACACACGCACCTGTCGAATTTGAGAAATCCGTTATTATTATCGTTATTGTTTAACACGCGCACCGTATTGTTTTATACGTCGTTGTCGTTAGTACACGAGCGGAGAAGGAAGAGTTGCGATGACTACGACGATGATGACGACGGCGAAGACGCCAACGACGACGACGACGAGGGCATCGCATCGCCCCGTTTGTCTCGGGAAAAACGTCACGACGAAGAGAAGAATTGGAGCAATAATCTCTTCGTCATCGTCGTCTCCGAATCGAAGGAACGCGAGCGCGAACGCCGCGTCTTCGTCGTCATCGTCAAAATCTGGCATGCCTTCATCTTCTTCACCGTCGTCGAATGGCAGAAGCAACGATTTCGACGATCGCGTTGAAGAAGCATCGATGGCGGTCCAACGCGCAGAGGCACTAGCAGCAGCAGCGGAAGCCAAGTTGCAAGCTTTAGATATGAAGTTGTCCTCTTCGAACAGCGGTGACGAGGACGAAGAAGAAGAAGAAGAAGAAAGAGGGAAAGGAGACAAAACGTCCTCGCGAGTGCAAGAGTTGAAGAAATCGTTGGAGGAGATGAAACAAGCGAACTTGGAGTTGAGGAAGAAGAAGAGCAAAGCGGCATCTTCTTCGTCGTCGTCGTCTTCGTCCCCAACGCCATCAGCGTCATCATCAGCGTCATCTACACCGGTATCGCGATTAGCGGCGATGGAACGAGAGGAAGAAGAAGAAAAGATAAAAGGAATAGCCAACAATGCAGATGTGGACACTGCAAACAATTTCGGCGGCGGTTCGCAACGACGCTTGTACGATCAAATGTTAACGTTGAGAACTCGATTGAATGAACGCGTCGCGTCTTCAAATGCATTCGCAAAGTATCTCGAGAAAACCCTTTTGACTCGCGATGACGATTTGAAGAGAGCGAACGAGTTGTTATACGGTGCGGCGAAAGAGTCAGGAGAGCTGTTACGTCTCATTCGAGACGCGCAGAATGATATTGCCAAAAGCGGCGACGACCCAACGCGAAGAGCGAGGGGCGAGCAAAAGCTCGAAAAGTTTGTCAATCGTTTACAACTGATAGAGTCGACGTTAACAAAGAATGCAAAAGAAATCGACTCAACGGTTGTTCGCACTGTGCCTCTCGAATATCACGGCATCGCATCGGATGTAATCATGATGGGTGATTTCGATGGATGGACCAGAGGAATCCAATTATACCCGAGTTTTGTGGAAGGTGGGAGTAGCACGTTTACAGGCGAAGCGAGATTGCCGCCGGGAACGTATTTAGTTAAATTCAAAGTCGACGGCGAATGGCGATTAGCTCGCGAGTGGCCGTCGAGTGGCGAAGGATTCGACGCGAACAACGTTTTGACGGTCATGTAATAAAATGTTTTTGTACCGGTACCAGACCAAAATAAAAATCACTACAATGCGCGAAGTGTGCTTTCATTTTATTTAAACATTGCTATCGCTATCAGACGCGTGAAGAAACTCGTATTCTCTAATCCTTTCGCTGCAATTATGTTCATTGCTTTTTCTATGCTGACATCGTCCTCGTCCTCGTCCTTGTCGTCGTTTTCTCTCATATCGCTAGAACTTCTTTCATCGTTGTCGAGCTCTTCGCGATGGAAATATCTAAGCGCTTGATGGTAAAACGTTCCGCTTCTTTCCGTCATATCCGGAGAATGATCCACGTCTTCCACAATCAACTCCCCAGAGTCTACGTTGACGAAACATCGTAACATGGCGACACCAGAAATGCCAGTAAGGTTTAAAATTCGTTCTATTCTAGCTTTCACGACGCTCTCAATTTTCTTTTCGTCAAAAAACAACTTTTTCGTTTTTCCATCCGTAACGCAATCTAGATACGCGTATTCGACGGTGGTTTTTCCTTTATTTTCAGAAGACTTTTCAACAAGACATGTGGGATCTAAGGCTTTCATTTTACCTTCGGGCCCGATACCGCCGGCGTATATTTTGAGCCAACGCGATTCGGACAGTGACGTTTTTCCTGACTTTTGCTCATCTCTTTGAACGAACTGAAAATGCAATTCTTTACTACTCGAAAGCACCACTTTGCCAGTCTCCACGAACGGTTCGAGAATGAAATTATTCTGGATGTTGCTGTTTGACGAAAATCGTTGGTTTTTGTTGTATCTGCATTCGTACGCAAACGTCTCCAGATCCTTTGCACTTTGAATCCGAGTTACACTTGAATTTTCCGAGTTCTTTTCAAAAAATTGACTCTTTATGCACAATTCTGCGCAGTTCAACTCTTTCGTAGCCTCGGCGTAGGTTCGGACGGCGCGTTGAATGTTTGAGACTGATTTTGAAAACTCGTTTTTCTCGACGTATTCTTCGGCCATTACTGCGAGTGCGGATCGTAAGATGACTTTCTTGGGTATTCCCATGACGCCTGGAATTTTAACTTTCGAATTATTCAACGCACTCGAAAGGAACACTCTATCGGCAGCTCTCGTGGCAAACGCGGCGGACGTTCCAGTGAACGTAATTCCAGCAGATTGAAAGAGCTTTCGTAAAGTACAGTCGCTTTTGTGGTTGTTGTTTTTCTCTGACATGTTCGGAGCTATAAACACAACGGATGACTTCGCGACCCCCTGTGCAAACGCGGCGACGGTGATTATTGAAGGCTTTAATTTAACTTCTTCTTTTTCTTTCGGAAACTCGAGCAGCAGATCTTTACGAAATCTCTCCGGCCAGGTATTTTTGTTGTTCTTCTTGCCAAACACGAGCGTTTCCGCTTCTCTCCAATTGTCTGAATATACGCACTGGTAAAAATCGTTTATATGGTATTTCTTATCGAATATCCACACAAAAGTAGAACGCTCGATGTTTTCTTCTTTTGAATCACCATACACTAGAGCTACTGGTATTACATGACCATGATGTTGTGTAAAAGAATTTTTACTCAAGGACTCGTACGCTTGTAACGCGTTCCATTTGGACGTTTGTGAGTTCAAGTTGAAGAAAATATAATAAAAGTTATTATTTTCAGTTTTATGAACTCTTTTCAAACATAATCGCATATACTCCTCCTTGATCTTTCGTCGTGCATTTAAAGCGCCACTTCTCTTTTTGAAAGCGCCAATTGATGCCGCGAATAAATGGTGCGCCAGAAAATCGTGCGGCGGATAAGACGTGGTCGCTAAAACGTTTTTGTTTTGCAAAACGTTGACAGTTATTAATTTTAATAACGAGTGGATCTTTCCAGATTTTCTACTTATTGTATCTTCGATGTCGTCAGAATAACCATCATCACTTGAATCACCAACACCACCAGGTGGCAGAAGAGAAACAAGTTTTCCTTTTTTACCCACTAACGTAGTATCATCAACTGCGACGAATCTTACCATGTCACCATCATCTTCATCGTTTCCTGATGTTGCGTTTGATGGCTTTTTACGAAAGTCTAATACTACAGTTTTGACACTGCCACCATCTGAATCAAATGTATTGTTGTTACTATTATTATTGTATATATATACTTTGTGGATGATTTCATCATTTGCCGCCGCCATGCGATAAAAAGATGAGACGAGAAAGCGTTTTGCAATTCTTTCGTCGTCATCATCGTTTTCGTCATCAAATGCCAGCGCCACGTTGAACTTTTTCAGTATCAATGAATTTTGTTGTTCCTCTTCTTCTCCTTCTTCCTCTTCGTCTTCTTCGCGTTCTTCATCATCATACGAAGTGCTACGAGCAGTAGTAATAGTAGTGCGAGAAATAGTCGTACTAGTTCTAATACGAGTCGTAATACTACGTCTCCTTTTCAGCAAAGAAGAAGACGGCTGTTGGTGAAGTACTCGTGCTGCTTTTTGCATCAACATTCTCATGTGTTCACTGCTGCTACTCGATAACAAACGCAGTCACGGAACGACAACGACGACGTTAGAATAATAGCGACGAGTTTAATATCATCATCAACATAGCATCATCGTCGCCGTCGTCGTCATCGTAAAGTCGTCATTTTAAAAAACCACCCACCAGCAATAAAATGTGTAACAAGAATTATATTATGCGGTGGTACGACACAAGAAAGCTCTTTTTTCTCCCGCACTTTTCGTTCAAACACGCGGCCTGTGTATTTTTGCGCATAAGAGAGGAAAGAACCGACGATCGTTTTTGATTTTTTGAAGGTCGGTTTTAGAAGTAAATAGAAAAATTTGTTGAAGCCTTTGAAGTGAGACTACAGTTGCTGTGTAGGTAGTAAAAGGCGACATACACGTTTCCAACTATAGCCTCGGGCTTGAGATCTACCACCTCGTGGGGTTTTCAATATATTTTCTTTTTGTATTTGTTTCTAAAAAGTATTCATTTCTCCGAAATTATGAAAAATATGAATACTTTCCTAACAGAGATCATGCGAACCTTTATATATTTCACCAGACTTTTACAATCGTCACTTACCTGACCAGCCGGCTGCCGTGAACAACAAAACGGCCCGGGATCGATGAGTCCACGTCCTTGCAAATTGACGTGGAGACTCGGTTGTCTGACAATGTTAGACATGGTGTAATTTCTTCAAGGGGAGCGAAGGTACGCCATCGCTCCCACTTCCTCTCGCGAGATTTATACACGCGGTCTGTGTGTTATTAGAGACAAGAGAGGAGAAGAAGCGTTTGTATTGCCAAACGCTTACAAAAATTCACCAGTGTATTGCTACCCTGGTAGTTCGGACTTAGTTTGTTTTCAAAAAGCAATTTAGATACATCCCTAATGGTCACGTGTGATCTAATTACCCCAAGCGCAAAGATGCAGTCACGTTGGAGTCGATTTTTATTAATATAACTGGTGAATGTTATTCAAAAAGTATTATCAAAGCAACTAAAAAAGAATTTGTGATAAGTTTTTGTAAAAAAGAAATTTTTTGTTTATATTCAGGTCCGAAGACTTCACATCTTCACTTTTCCAAGGCAATTAAGCTTTGATCAAGTGTAGTATCTGTTCTATTACCGGCAAAACGGTAATTTCGATGTTCGCATCGAAATAAGTTTTTCCACTATTTTTCGAGAGGGCTG
>Ga0181605_10003549_pt1 | contig 12788 bp, 9 predicted proteins | sample 041ome_11_FD_148676 | JGI IMG/M metagenome (GOLD analysis project Ga0181605, IMG submission 148676) | Coastal salt marsh microbial communities from the Groves Creek Marsh, Skidaway Island, Georgia - 041411US metaG (spades assembly) | ecosystem: Environmental > Aquatic > Marine > Intertidal zone...
CGCTCGCTGGGGTCTGATCGCTCGCCCGTTGCGGGGCCGAGCGGTGTGGGCTCCGGTTGATCATCCGATGTGGCCGCTGTTCACCGCCGATCTCATTGATGTGCATGCCGATGTGCTGCGCGCCGCCGGGCTCGACGACCCAGTGGGTGACCCGCACGTGATGTATTCGCCGGGTGTTCCCGTCAGGATCGGGATGCCGCGCCTGTTGCGCCATCGATGATGCCGTTGAGGCCGCTCGGCGGGTGTGGGCCGATCGCGAGCGTCTCGACGATGCTTGTGCCCCGGTGACCGTCGCTGTCGGCGACGCACACCATCTGCGTGTGCAGCATGGCGGGGTCATCTGGCCGGACGGCCGAGAGGTCGATGGTGTCGCGGCATTCGTCGAGTTCGGCGCGCCACATGCCATGACCCCATTCGGGATGGAGGTATCCGAGTCCACTCATCTGCATCTGAGCGACAGGACGATGTCGTATTTCAATCGGGTCGGCTCGCCAGCGGTGCAACCGAGTGACGACGTGAGCTGGCCAGCGAGTGCCGGGTTGCCATTCGATGTCGGCATCGACGCGGGTGATGCGATCGATGTTGCGAGCATCGAGGCGGGTGTCGTTGTCGGTGCTGAGCGGCGCGACCGCACCGCTTTCGTGCCAGGGGCGACCGTCGCCGTCGTGGTTCATTGCTGCGTGCAGGACATGGTCGTCGAAACGGGTTGGTGTCCAGAGCCAGAAGAACTGCGGTGCTGTCGCGGGGCCATCGGGTCGATTTCCGATGGGCCGAATGCCCCACGATCGGTCACGGCATCCGCGGACCGGTCCCACATCGGCCAGGTCAATCCGCTGGCCATCGATCGTGAGATGACCACTCCAGCTTCCGAACTGTGTCAGGCGGGTGTAGTCGAAGGTGGTGCGTCCACCATCTTCGCGAACGAAGCGGGGTTCCTCGATGGCCACACTGTCCGCCCGCCATACGAGGTCGGCGGCAATGCCGTGTCGACCGTCCACCCTGACGCGATGTTCCACCATTGGTCGGACGATGTCGATGGTGATTCCTCCCACGATCGTGTCGCGGTCGGTGTCACATCGGCGTGATGCCCGATGCGTGTGTTGGTGGCCGTCGATCACCACCGTGATGGCTGCATCGGCAATGCGGCGGCCCGGATAGAAACCCATCGCCACCGCGACGACGAGTTCGCCATTGGGGCTGTAACCGTTGTGGAAGAAACGGTCGTACTGGTCCGCCGATGCCGACATGGGGTGCAGCAGGGGGCGGGAGCTTTGGTGAATTGGAAGGTCGTCGAGTTCGTGCAGCACCGTGATCAGTCTTCGTTGTCAGGTCCGATGTGATGGTCGGCCATGTGGGCGGCTGCACGCTCGGCCATGACCGCGAACATTTCATCGCCACGGGTGGTCCGCGTGACGATCTGCGAGGCGATGATGGCCATCATCAGCGCGCTCACGGTGCCGATGCGACGCGCCTCGTATAGATCAGCGGTCGTGACCTGTACACCGTGGTGATGCAGGCGGTTGACGTAGCGCTGCCAGAGGCTGTCTTCGATATCGCGGCGCTGCTCGGGGTCGAGCGAGGTGGCGATGAGGTAGGCCACATCGGCGGGCCCCGACCCGATCGCCACCGTCTGATAGTCCACGACAACAGCCTGTTCGCCATCACCACTGGTGCGGAACAACATGTTGTCGAGGCGGAGATCGCCGTGTACGAGACACGGTGCGCAGCCGTGATCACGTGGCAGGTCGCCGTAGTTGGCGGCCAACCAGCGTGCGGTGGCGAGGGCGTGGGGGTCGAGTCGGTTCTCGTATCGGGCGACAAAACCGTCGATGACCGCAGCGGCAACACCAGCGTGCAGCGCGATGGTGGCGGCATCGGAGCGGCCGAGCCAGTCGTGGTGAGCGATGTCATCGACGCGGTCCCAGGTCGGGGCGTGCAAGGCGGCGGCAGTATCGATCATTGCGGCGATGCGGGCAGCGCTGCACGGCGCCAACTGGTCGCCGGCCTCACCATCGTCGATATCGGACAGCACAAGAACAAACCCGCCGTCATCGTCGATGGACGCGTAGTGGCACTCGGGCTGGGGTGCTGCGCTGAGGCCGTGAAGGTGGAGGTAGTAGCCCACCTCTCGGCGGTAGGTGTTCATCGCGTCAGCCGCGGCGCGACTCTCCGGTTCCGGCGACGGCAATTTCACGATGACGCTCGCCGGCAGGTGATCGGCGCCGGGGGCCGCCGTGATCATCACCCGGATGTTACTGCCGACCTGTCCGGTCCCGATGGGGGAGCAGTCGATGTCAGCCACGCCTGGACCGAGAATCCGGTCCAGCCACGCCACCGTGATCTCCTCGCCGCGGCGCGGGTCTGCATGCGATGTCATCTGTCGTCGCTCCTGCGTCGACGCGGTGCTGTGCGTTGTGAGTGGTTGCGGCTCACGCGCATGTTGTTGTCGGTCATCGCATCCCCCTCGTGTGCGCGCCCGTTGCTGTGCTGTGAGTCTTGCTGATCGTGAAGGTGGCGTCGGCACCGGCGTCATGGTCGTAGCGTGGTCATGGTGTGGCGCCAAAGAACATCACTGTTGTGGGTGTTGGCGGTGGTGATCGCCGCAGGGTGCGCCGCAGCGGACTCATCGGCGGCGCGGACGAGTTCGGATAGTGGCACCGCCACCATCGGGGACGCGGTGTCACCCACCGTCACGACGATGCCGGCAACCGCGTCAACTGCGGCAGCGACGACGTCCACTGTGACCGGAGCGACAACATCCACCGACGCGACCACATCGACCACGGCCACCACGACCACGCTGCCTCCGCCACGCACGCTGACGGCGGTGTTCACCGGTGACGTACTCGTGCATTCGCACATTTGGACTCAGGCCCAACGCAACGCTGCCAGCAACGGTGACTCGGAGGGCTACGACTTCACCCCGATGTTCGACGAGATTCGCCCCCTCGTGTCAGCGGCAGATTTCGCTGTGTGCCACCTGGAGGTGCCGTTGCGATTGCCGGGGCGTGAACCGAGCACGCACCCCTTCTATGGCGCTCCCTCCGAGATCATCGGCGATCTTGCCGATGCGGGATACGACCACTGTTCGACGGCGAGCAATCACACCTTGGATCAGGGTGTCGAGGGGATCGATGTCACTCTGGCCGAGTTCGATGCCGTGGGGATCACCCAGTCCGGCATGGCGCGAGTGCCCGCCGAGATCGAACCTCGTGTGCTTGATGTCGCAACCGCCGAGGGCAATCGGGTCGCGGTGAGCCACCTGTCGTACACGTGGAGCTACAACGGGCTACAGCCCCCGGAGGACCAGCAGTGGCGCTCTGCGCTGATCGAGCCGGAGCGGATCATCACCGATGCACGCGCTGCGCGAGCAATGGGGGCCGAGGTGGTGGTCGTCTCGTTGCATTGGGGCGCCGAGAAAGTGCATGCCGTCACCGGTGAGCAACGGCGGTGGGCTCGCGAGATCGTTGCCGCGGATGTGGTCGATCTCATCGTTGGGCACCATGCCCACGTGGTGCAACCGATCGAGGAGGTCGATGGCACCTGGGTCGCGTTTGGGCTCAGCAACGTGTTGAGCTTTCACCCCACCACCGACGAGTGGCCGGCTGCTTCTCAGGATGCGGGGGTGCTGTCGGTGTCGTTCACCGTGGAGACCAATGGTGTGGTGGTGTCGCGTCCGACGTTCCACCCGACGTGGGTGGACAAGGCAAATGGCCGGGTGATTCGCGATGTTGCTGCGGGCCTCGCCGATGAAACCACAGCACCGTGGTTACGTGATCGTTTGGCGTCGTCGCTCGCGCGGACATCAGCGGTGGTTGGCGACTTCATCGTCGAGTGAGAATCCCGCTGTCAGTTGAGGCGTGACATCGACCGTGCCAGAACATCGTCGACAAGGTCGCCGAGCCATCGGGCGGCGGTCGCGCTGAGATGGTGCCCATCGCGATACACGAGCATGTCGCCAACGATGGCGGGGCAGTGCACCGAGTCAGTATCGACGTCGGTGCATAACCAGCGGTGTGGGTCGACCACGGCGATGTCGTATTGGTCGGCAATGTGGAGTTGTGTGGTGCGAACGGCGCGTTCGGTCGCGCCTGCGCTGGCCGCAGCGCAGACGAGTGCTGTGGTGGGGTTGCGCGAGAGGCATCCCGGCACCGATTCGGGTGGGTCGGGGGAGTCCATGAACAGAATCGGCTCAACGCCGAGGGCCCGAAGGTCATCGATGAGAACGGGGAGTAGCTCCTCCCACTGCTCGGCATCGATCGGTCGGCGGTCATCGGCATCGAGGAGGCCCCAGTGCTGCGAGATGACAACGGCGGTCACCCCGGCGTCGATGAAGGCATCCACCGCGGCTGCCCGCCAACTTGTGCAGTGCGTGAAATCACTGTCGGCGCCTCGGTTCCAGGTGAGTCGATCGATGACCGGGCAGCCCCCTGATGTATGGGAGACGAGTTGCCAGCCGTTGCGAGTTGCCGAGTCGATCAACGGCCCAAACCATTGGGCAGCATGGGAATCTCCCCAGAGACCAATGGCGACGGTCGCCGCTGGGTCGCCGAAGACACACGCTGCATCGACCCGCGTACTTAGATAGCCGTGACATCCATTGCGGTAGACCTCAGGGGTGTCCGCGGGGGCGTTGGCCAGCGAGGGCCGAAGATTGTCGGGGACGATCTCTTGGGATGCGGCGGCGCGGATGGCTGTGCCTGCGATGTGGTCACGGTTGCCGACCGCCACGGTGGTCGTCGTTGGCGGTGTGGTGGTGGTCGGGTCTGTTGTGGTCGTGGATGCATCACTGACGGCGGGTACCGCTGTGGTGGTTGCCACAGGTGCAGTGGTAGTCGTGGTGCTGGTCACCGGTGTCGCGGTTGGTGCATCCGGGCTGGCAGCGACGACACCGGTGGAGACTCCGACCGGCGCGATGACCGCCACAGCGCTCACAGCGACAGCCGCGGTCACGGTGGCTGCCCCCAACGCCAGTGATCGGCGGCTGCTACTCACCAGGGTCGAGGCGTAGCGCACGGGGTTTTCCATCCAGCGGAGGCTGATTGCGCTCAGGCCAACAGCAAGTGCAATCAGAGCGACGTCGGCTACAACACTGTCGTTCAGGACGCGGCCGCCGAGGATCAACGCCGGCCAGTGCCACAGGTACAGGCCGTAGGAGTGTGCGCCCAACCACTGCAGCGGTCGCCGCCCGAGAATCCGCACCGGTCCGTTGGGGTCGTCATCGGCGGCGAGCACCGCCACCGTCCCCAATACGGGGATGGCCGCAATCCATCCGGGAAAAGCTGTTGTGGCGCCGGCGAGAGGTACTCCGATACCGAGTGCGACGAGGCCTGCCCAACCTGTTGCCACTCGCCAGGTCGTGCGCGCCCTTTGCAGCGCGGGCCATGCAGTGGCAAGGGCGACTCCAGCAGCGAGTTCCCACGCGCGTGTGTGCGTCCCGAAATACGCCCATGTGCGTGTCGAACCCGATGTGGCCACCGACATCGCAAATGACGCACCGGCGATCACTCCCACAATGCCCAGCACGCGTCGCCGAACCGCAGTTGTCGTCGCGGCGCCGATCGTGACGACAACGAACAGCAGTGGCCACACGGCATAGAACTGTTCCTCAACACCGAGTGACCAGAAGTGCTGCAGAGCCGACGGATCGGTATCGGCTGCGAGGTAGTCGGTGCCCCGCTCGGCGAATACCCAGTTGGCGCTGAACAGCGACGATGCGAGTGCATCACGGCCGAGTCGTGGCCGATCGGTCATCGGCAGGATCATCCAACCAGCGACCACAACGGTGGCGATCACGGTGGTGGCAATCGGGAGGAGGCGTCGGGCCCGTCGCGCCCAAAACCCGATGAGATCCACGCGGCCGGTGTCGATGCGCTCACGCAGTAACAATGAGGTGATCAAGAAGCCCGAAACGACGAAGAACACGTCAACCCCGATGAAACCGCCGCCTGCTCCCCGCCAACCGGCGTGATACGCCACAACGAGGGCTACCGCGACGGCGCGGAGCCCCTCGATGTCGGCTCTGGGCGCCATACGGTGCGACGCTAGCGGCGTGGTCGTGCGGCCGCTCTGACGAGTTGTTCACAGAGCCGACGCAGCGGGCCTGTCGCCTAGCTGACTACCGTCGGGTAACCTCTCCGAATCGCTTCCAGCGACATAGCTGGCTCTGTGGACAACGCAGGGTCGGCTGTCGGGCAGCGTGAACAACCGATGGTGGCAATGATGCCGCCGTCAGATCCCAGGAGGAATACATGACCCGAATCAGGACCAACCGCTGGCAGCGCGCTGCCGGCGCCCTGGCCGCGCTCGCGCTCGTCGCGGGTGCCTGCGGTGGCGACGACGACGCCGCGGACGCCCCTGCCGACGCGCCAGCCGAGGCCCCCGCTGAAGAGCCCGCCGAGGCTCCCGCTGAAGAGCCCGCCGAGGCTCCCGCTGAAGAGCCCGCCGAAGAGCCTGCCGACGAGGTTGAGGTCACCCAGGACGGTGGCATCCTCGCTGCGGTCCAGGCCCGTGGCGTGCTCAACTGTGGCGTGTCCGGCGCCGCCGTTGCGTTCTCGTACACCGACGCTGATGGCTCGATGAACGGCATCGACGCGGACTACTGCCGCGCCGTTGCAGCTGCGGTGCTCGGCGATGCCGATGCCGTGGAGTTCACCTCGCTGACCGCTGCCGAGCGCTTCACCGCCGTGCAGACCGGCGCAGTCGACGTGCTGATGCGTAACTCGACGTGGACCCAGAGCCGCGACACCGAGGTGGGCATGGACTTCGGCCCGACCACCTACTACGACGGTCAGCAGCTCATGGCCCGCGCTAGCGACGACTTCACCGGTCAGTCATCGGTCGAGGAGATCGACGGCGCGATCGTGTGCACCAACGCCGGCACCACTACCGAGACCAACATCTCGGAGCTGGCTGCTGAGCTCGGCATCAGCATCACGTTGAACACCTTCGATGACTACGACCAGGTGACCGACGCCTTCATCGCTGGCACCTGCGACGTGATCACCACCGACGGTTCGGGTCTCGTTGGCCGTAAGGCCGTGCAGGAGCCCGAGGATCAGAGCTGGGTCATCTTCCCGGCAACGCCGATCTCCAAGGAGCCGCTCGGCCCGGTGTACGCGCAGAACGACTCGCAGTGGGCCGACGTGGTCAACTGGACCGTCTACGCCACGCTGATCGCCGACGAGAACGGTGTGACCTCGGCCGACGTCGACGACGCCCTTGCGGGTGAGTTCGGCGCCGAGATGGTGCGCCTGTTGGGCGGCGAGGGCGAGAAGCAGACCTTCATGGGTCTGTCCGCCGACGCCTTCTACAACGTCATCAGCCAGGTCGGCAACTACCAGGAGATCTGGGACGCCAACCTGACCCCGGTCGGTCTCGACCGCACGGGTTCCGCCAACGCTCTGTGGACCGATGGCGGCCTGATGTACCCGCCGCCCGCCCGCTGATCTAGCGGTCGCGCGCGCGACTCATCTAGCAGTGACCGGTGGTCGGGCCCCGTGCCCGGCCACCGGCACCGCCGGTGACAGCACCGGTATCACGTATCCACGGTCGGGCACTGCCCGGCCCCGTCCGACGTCGACCGGGGGACTGCCGTTGTGACTTTGACAACCACCGATCCGAACTCTGCGCGCGCGCGGCATGCGCGACCGCCGTTGTGGCGCAACACCGCGGTGTTGAAGTGGTTCGTTCAGATCATCGTCCTCCTCGCTGTTCTCGCCGCTTTCTGGTTCTTTGCGGCGCAGGCACGAAACAACCTCTCGGCCAAGGGCATCCCGGTCTCCTACGACTGGTTGGACGACCCGGCCAACATTCAGCTCGGTGAGGGCATCCAGACCGTTGACGACCCCGATGGTCGTCGCCTCACCATGAGTCGTGCTCTGTGGGTGGGCATGGTCAACACCCTGCGGATCGCGTCGATCGGCATTATCGCGGCAACAGCGATCGGCGTGGTTGTCGGCATCGCTCGTTTGTCGAACAACTGGCTCGCACGCAAAGTGTCGTCGATCTACGTCGAGACGCTGCGCAATATTCCCGTCCTCGTCCAGATCATCTTGTGGCTGGCCATTCTTGGGTCGCTGGGCAAGCTCACCGTCGACTCCGGCCCGATTCCCGGATGGGTGATCGTGTCGCAGAAGGGCATCTCGATTCCGCGGGTGTTCTTCGCCGACGGCTTCTATCAATTCCTTTCCATGTTGGCGGTGTTCGCGGTGCCGATCTGGTGGGTGCGGCGGCGTATGCGTCGCATCCAAGAGGAACAAGGCGGTACACAGCGCATCGGATCGGTGACGTTCGCCCTGTCGCTCGTCGCGGTGGTGATCGCATGGTTCGCGAACCCGGTCATGGCCTTCCTCGGACCGGTCTTTGACGGTATCTCCGACGCATGGGCCGTCATTCCCCAAGGGCTGATGCAAGCCGTGCTTAGCATCGTGGCCGTGCTGGCTGCGGTGACGTGGATTCGCCGGTTCCTCGACAGTCGTCGCACCCCAGCCGGTTTGGCGAAACTGATCGATGATGACTGGTTCCGAATGATTTTTGCCGGTGTCGCCGCCCTGTTGGCCGTGTTCGTGGTGGTACGCGGTTGGCCCGGGCTCAGCAGCTGGATCATCAACTCGGGTAGCGACCTGTTCGGTGTGATCGGTGACAAGTTTGGTGATGGACGTGGGTCACGTCCTCTCGATGCCATGAAGCCCACCCTCAGCGAGGGGCGTTTCGTGAACTACGGGCCCACCGGGCTCACGATGACGGTGTTCTACGCCTCGTTGTTCTTCGGACTGGTGTTCTACACCTCATCGTTTATCGCCGAGATCGTCCGCGGCGGTATTCAAGCGGTGCCCGTCGGCCAGTCGGAAGCGGCCGCCGCGCTTGGACTCAACCGTCGCCAAGCACTGCGCAAGGTCGTGTTGCCCCAGGCCTTCCGTGTGATCATGCCGCCCCTCGGCAACCAGTACCTGAACATCACCAAAAACACATCGCTGGGCATCGCGGTGGGGTTCTCTGAGATCGTGCAGGTCGGCCAGACCGTCTACAACAAAAACTCTCAGACCTTGGCGGTGTTCAGCATCTACATGATCTTCTTCCTTGCGTGTTCGCTCACCATCTCGTTCGTGGTGAACACCATCAACCGCCGACTTGCGATCGTGGAGCGATGAGATGACCGACACGACGATCGCTACTGCGCCCCCCGAGGCACCGCTGCCGTCCCCCGTGCGCTGGATGCGCGACAACTTGTTCTCGTCGGTGTCGAACACCGTGCAGACCATTGCGTTCACGACTGTGCTCCTCGGCCTGTTGCGCTGGGTCCTCGGGCTCGTGTTCGCCGACGAGTCCAATTGGGTGTCTGTGGCCACCAACATGCGGTTGCTGTTCACCTACAACTATCCCGCCGAGCAGTTCGTCCGCATCTGGTTTGCGGCGGGAGCGCTCTTTGTCGCGGTTGGGGCATCATTCGCTGCCTGGAACATCAATCCGTCGATCACGCTGCGCCGTATCGGCGTGTCGTTGATGGGAACCGGCGGCATCACGCTGGTTGTGGCACTCATCACGCCGTCGGCGACGCCGTCGAATCTGCGCACGGCGATGTGGGTGCTGGGTGCGGCCCTCGTGGTGATCGCGGCGCTTGTTCTGCGGGTTGTTCCCGAACCACATCGCCGCCGGGTGCCGTTCCTCGCGCTGCTCATTGGGGCTAGCGCGATCGTGTGCGCGATCATGTGGTTCGTTCCCTTCGGCGACTACGGCTTCTCCGACGGAGAACCAACCGCCGCCGATGGCATCGTTGCGTCGTCGACCCGCGTGCCGTGGACAGTGCTCTTTATCATCATGATCGCTACCTACGTGGCCGGCCGCGGCCTCGCCCAGGTGGTGTCGCTGGCACCGTTGCGTCGCGCGATGATCGCCTGGTGGGTGATCGGGCCGGCCTTCATCTTGTTCATGGTCTTGCGCGATCCCGAATTTGATTGGGCGCACATCTGGAGCACCGATCTGCCGATGGCTGCCGGGTTTGCCCTTGGTGGAGGAGCCCTGATCTACGTGCTCGCAGCACCTGGGCGTAGCGATCTCGCTCGGGTCGTTGGAGCCATCGTGGCGGCGGCCGCCGTCTTCAACTGGGTGGCCGCGTTCTTTGGCTGGTACCCGATGCTGCAGAAGGCCCGCTTCTCGTTCGCTCTTGCGGCGATCACCATTTTGCTCGTGCCGAACTTTGCCGGTGAGCGATCCGCGCGATTGCGGGTGGCTGCGGTGTGGGCCGGGTTCATGGTCGTGTTCCACTGGCTGCTCACCGGCATCAACACCGCGTCCACACTCGATATCACGGCACCGCCATTCCTCGGTGGTTTCGTCCTGACGGTGTCGATCGCCTACTACGTGATGTTGGCGTCGTTCCCGCTCGGCGTGTTGCTGTCGTTGGCACGCACATCGAAACTGCCGATCTTCCGCGTGTTGTCCACGACCTACATCGAGGTTGTGCGCGGGGTGCCGCTCATTACCGTGCTGTTCTTCTTCTCCATCATGTTGCCGCTGTTCCTACCGAGTGGCATGGGAATCAGCGATCTTGCCGCAGTGTTCGCTGGGTACACCGTGTTCTCGGCGGCGTACATGGCCGAGAATATTCGTGGTGGCCTACAGAGCGTGCGTCGCGGCCAGTATGAGGCGGCCGATGCTCTCGGGCTCACAACGGTGCAGCGCACCTCGTTGATCGTGCTGCCGCAGGCGTTGCGGGTCTCGATCCCGAACCTCGTCGGCCAAGCCATTGCAACCTTCAAAGAAACCTCGTTGATCGCCATCGTCGGCGGCTTCGACCTGTTGCGTATCGCCAACTCCACCATTCCGAACCAGCCTGACTTCCTGGGCCAGAAGCGGCCCGCGCTGCTATTCATCTCGCTCGTCTACTTCGTGGTGGCGTACACCATGTCGCGGGCGTCGAGGAATCTTGAGACCCGGCTGCAGGCCGGCCAGGCCCGATAGACCCACACGGAGACACCATGAGCATCGCCGATAACGCATTGACCGACGAGATGGCATCCCGCGACGACATGATCGTGTGCCGTGGGGTGAAGAAGTGGTTCGGTGATTTCCAGGCCCTCCGCGGCGTTGACGTCACGGTGAAGGACCGCGAGGTGATGGTGGTTCTTGGTCCGTCCGGGTCGGGCAAGTCCACGCTGATTCGCTGCATCAATCGTCTCGAGGTGCATCAAGAGGGCGACATCATCGTCGACGGGGTGGAACTGACCAACGACCTCCGCAACATTGAAAAGATTCGCTCTGAGGTCGGCATGGTGTTCCAGCAGTTCAACCTGTTCCCTCACTTGACCGTGCTCGACAACGTCACTCTGGCGCCGATCTGGGTGCGTAAGAAGCCCAAGGCCGAGGCCGAGGGAAAGGCGATGGAGTTGCTGGAGAGGGTGGGTATTCCAGAACAGGCCGCCAAATTCCCTGGGCAGCTCTCCGGCGGGCAGCAGCAGCGCGTGGCCATTGCGCGTTCGCTTGCGATGGAGCCACGCATCATGCTGTTCGACGAGCCCACATCCGCGCTTGACCCCGAGATGATTTCCGAAGTCCTCGACGTGATGAAAGACCTTGCCCGCGGCGGTATGACGATGATGGTCGTCACCCATGAGATGGGTTTTGCTCGCGAGGTCGCTGATCGCCTCGTGTTCATGGAATCGGGAGACGTCGTCGAGGTGGGAACCCCCGAACACTTCTTCACGAATCCGCGAGAGGAACGCACGAAGTTGTTCCTCTCCCAGATTCTCTGACATCGCCCACCGCCACCACGCTTCGACCGGAGCGCACACCACAGAGTCGATTACCGTGCCCGATCAGGGGGTGCTCATGTTCGATCTCATTATCCGTGGAGGACATCTCGTCGACGGCACCGGTGCGCCCGGTCGCGATGCAGATATTGCGGTGCGTGACGGCAAAGTGGTCGCGGTGGCGGCACCGGGGGCGTTCGATACCGACGAGGCCGCAGAGGTCGTTGACGCGGCTGGCCGAGTGGTCGCGCCCGGATTCATCGACATTCACACGCACTACGACGCCCAAGCGTTCTGGGATCCGACGCTAAGCCCATCGCCGCTGCATGGAGTCACGACGGTCATCGGCGGGAACTGTGGGTTCTCTATTGCGCCGCTCGATGCGCCGCGAAACGGTGACTACCTCATGCGGATGCTGGCGCGTGTGGAGGGCATGCCGATCGAGTCGCTCGTTGAAGGTGTGCCCTGGGATTGGACCACGACCGAGGACTACCTGGATCGTCTCGATGGCACCTTGGTACCCAATACCGGGTTCCTCGTGGGGCATTCAGCGGTGCGACGACAGGTGATGGGTGATGATGCCAACACCCGTGAGGCAACCGCCGACGAGATCGCCGCGATGGTCGAACTTGTACGCGATGGCCTCGCCGCGGGCGCACTCGGCTTTTCATCCACATGGTCGGAATCGCATAACGACCATCTCGGGCATCCCGTGCCGTCACGAATGGCCAGTGCCGCCGAACTGGTCGCGTTGGCCGGTGCGGTGGGCGAGTTCGACGGAACCTGTCTCGAGTTCATCCCCGGTGTTGGCGAATACGGCGACGATCGCGCAGATGTGATGGCCGACATGAGCGCGGCCGCTGGCCGTCCTCTCAACTGGAATCTGTTGGCCGTGTACGCCAAGAACCGCCGCTTTGTTGAGGGGCGTCTCGCGGTGGGTGACCGGGCGGCGGCACGCGGTGGGGAGGTGTATGCCTTGACACTGCCGGACACGCCGCGATTCCGTCTCAATTTCATGAGCGGTTTCCTTCTCGACCT
>Ga0181605_10003565_pt1 | contig 12765 bp, 8 predicted proteins | sample 041ome_11_FD_148676 | JGI IMG/M metagenome (GOLD analysis project Ga0181605, IMG submission 148676) | Coastal salt marsh microbial communities from the Groves Creek Marsh, Skidaway Island, Georgia - 041411US metaG (spades assembly) | ecosystem: Environmental > Aquatic > Marine > Intertidal zone...
TGCAATTCTGTTGTTTTCCAATTAACATTATTAGTTGCTAACCAATTCACAGCCGTTTCAGATCCCGGCACCGCGCCCGTAATACCAAACAAATGTATTGTGTGCATAAGATGTTCTACAAGTTCTTCAATATCTCTATCACCAACCGATGGGCTTGGCCCGCTAATATTAGCATACCAAACCATATCGTTATGTACGTGGTTATCTAAAAAATCTACGTATCCTGCATATTGTGCAGCGCCTGCATCTGTTAAAAAGTTTGGACTATATTCAGAACCACCGCCGTATGCAATTCTTTGAACGGCAGGAAGTCCTGCGTGTATAGTTCCTGTAGCGCCTTGTAATGTTTTAATTAAATTGATTTGATGGTCTACATTAATAAGAGGATATGTTGGATCAATTAACAATGTTACCATTTTGGCAGTTTTTTCTGCCCACATATCAGGTACTGCAGTTTGTCCTCCAACTGCGCCTGCAACAACCATCTTTAAACCACGAGCTGTTATTTGTCTATCAAATACTGCACCATTTGAACTATTATTTGCTAAAGACGTGTCAACATAGTCTGAAACGGTATTTGTTTGAGCAAACTCTGGATGCGCAGGATCAATATGACCGTCTACAATAATAACGTCAACGTGTTTACCAGATGCTGTAACAGCTAATTGGTCAATAACAAGTGACGAACCATCTGCGCCCCAGTTATTTCTATTTGTAGCTTCACTATGTCTAAGTAAACCCCAGTTAATATCTGACGCGTCGGTAAACCAATTCTTATCAAATTCACCATTTGTAATTCTATAAGATGGTTTAATAGTAAGTTCAACCAATTCCCTTAAATCTACATCCCATACTCTATCATCAGATTTAATTAATTCAACTTCATCATCGGTAAGCATATAATGAGTATTGCGACTAATTGGTCTTTTGTGGGCTACTTCAACTGCACGATCTGGAATGAACAAATTACCACCCGGCGTTTCCATATCTTCATAGAAACTTTCGAGGTCTTCTTTATTATGAAGAGTAACTATCCACTCTCTAAGCATTTATTAAGCCTCCAATTGAAGGACGGTAAGAGTAACTTGTACAGTACCTGTTGAGCCTGATCTGTTTTCTACTCTTAATGGAATAGTGGTATTTGGCGTAGACTCTAAGCTATAACCAATTGTGCCAGGTGAAACGATTACTGTTTCAGCACCTGTTGTTATAACTTCGGCAATCACACCCGCATCTGGTAAAGGATCTGCAGTATCTAAACGACTTGCGTCAGCGGTCCTCGTAGCACCGTTAACATATATCCGTACCCAAGCAGCTTTGTCAGTTTCAATCGCCATTAATGCGTAACCTTTAAAACCTGTGATGCTTAAATCTGCAGCAGCGTTATTTGCCAGTGTACCCGTGGTTGCTGTTACGTCAGTTCTTGATTGTAGACTTGAACCACCACCAGCACCTGCCGCAGCTTCGATTTCAATATCACCATTCATTCCTGAGTGGGCTGTACATTGGTATTCGTATGTGCCACTTATTGTAGCTGGGACTTTCCAATAAAGTGTACCTGATGTTTTACCTTGAGCATTAGCACCAGTCGTTTTAGTGCCGTTAGTAGCGATATGTGTAAGACCAGTACTATAAGCAGCACCACCATTTGTTTCAATCTGAAATGGGTGCGATCCAGCCAATGCCGTTAAATCAAAAGCAATAGTTTCTCCAGCTCTTACATAAGCTGTTGGGTTATCGGCAGTTCCGTTAGTATCAAATCTATACGCACTTGTGCCGTTAGCTGATACGACATAAGTAGTTTTAGCTTGTTGACCAATATCTTGTACATCAATATCTGCAAGGGCTATTTCTGTTAATCCAGCAAAAGTGGATGAACCACCACCAGAACCTGGATTATACCAAGCAAGTTGCCCCGCTCCATTCGTTCCAAGTACTTGAGTATTAGCGCCGTCAGCAGTTGGCCAGCTTAAACCATCAAGAATAATTTTACCGTTGCCGTTAGGTGTAATTGGAATATTGCCGTTTGATACACTGGTAATTACTTTACCATTTACATCAATATCCCCGCCAAGTTGAGGAGTTGTATCTTCTACTATATTTGCAAGACCACTTGCCCCAGCTGGTAGATCTACCCAGTCATAATCAGAGCCCGTCCAAGCAAGAACTTGATCATCTGCAGCCGAGCTTACATTAATATGAGCGTCTAAGTTTGCGTTTGTATATACGGCTCCGCCACCAGCACCTGTATTTGCAAAGCTAAAATTACCAGACCCGTCTGTTGAAAGAAACTGTCCGGCGTTACCATCGGTAATACCAAGATCTGTAAGGTCCGAAGGAATGTCTGGTTTATCTGTTAAGTCGTCGTAGCTTCCACCAAATGCTGCATCGTCTGCATCATACAATTCGGTAAAGTTTAAATTAACTTTTTGCATGGCGGTTCTAAGTGGATCACCAGTACCGTCGTTAGCTGCGGCTCCAACATTAATTACCTGTTTTGCCATGTTTTTAAGCTCCTGTGTTTTATATACTATTTATTACGAATTGTCAACAGTAAAGTTAGTAGAATCTGAAGTCCATACTGCGTTATCTGCTCGTACTGTTTGGTCACCGATCGCCTGGTTTGGTCCAACAATTGGATCACCACCGATAATATAATCGTCTTTTCTGACTTGTCTAAACAGATGAGATATGGTTGGTCCAGTCTTTTTCTGATATGAAAATCTACTGAACATTTTAGTACCTGCTAAATGCGTAGTATCTTTAAGTGGAGTTTCGTATCTTTTGCTATCAATAGTTGATTTAATAACATAAGAAAACTCTTGATAATAATCACTGTCTTGTATTCGAGTGTTTGGATCATAATAAACATCTTTACCATCATCGGCAATGGTTTTAGTATAGCCATTAATATGAGATGTTTCGCTGCTCCAAAATCCTGCTGAAATACCTTGTGAGTCTGCATTCATTTTAGCTTTTGCTTGACGTTCACCGTCATCGTTGATTAAATAAACTGTTTCGTCATCAATATATCCAAAACCAGAGTTTCGTATTTCAGCTTCGGAAATCCTACCTGTAGAGAATAATGTTTCGTTACCCATAACTGCGTTTTCACCAAACCGTTTTGAGGTGTAATCTCTTTCTACTGCAAGTAAATCATACGCATTCCCTTTATGATTAAAGAAATCAGAAGCACCTGTTTTAAAACCATAATAACTATAAGGTCTTACATATAACGCTCCAAGGTCAACGTCGACGCGAGTAATTAAACCTGTTGTTCCAGTTAATGGCTGGTTAATCGTATCACCTACTGTAAAGCCAGCACTAAAATTATCAACTAATAAAATCTGTTCGAATCTTTCAAACGCAATCATCTGTTCATCTCTAACTAGAGAAAATACATCATTAATATAATTAGATCCAGGGTTGATATTTTCAAAGGCGACAATCGTACCAATATCAAACGGTGTTAAATCAAACGCTTGATTCATGGGAGTCGCAAGAGTAGCCGGGCTTGCAGTACCTGACATTGGAATTAATGCGGGCGGTACCGTATTAAAATCTGAAGAGTTTAATGGAACACTTAAGAAGTTTGAAATTACATCAGTAATAAGAGAAACGTTTTCAATATTAGTAAGTTCTTCAATTCTAACATGAGTTGGATCACCAGTGTTAGCGTATAATGGGCCGGGCGAAGAATCGTTTTTACCAGCTACTGTAAAAATATCACCTGTTTTTGCTACTGGGTCGTATGCAGTATATGTTACACCGCGTGCAGTTGCTGTAATATCTCTGCTAATATCAAATTCATCTCCTGGTTCCATTTTAACACCAACGGCAGAAATATTCTGACCGATTACTGTACCTTGGTTACCAGCCGAGTCCGTTAAAACTTCGAGCTCCACAAATTCTGTGTTCGCGTTATTTAAAATAAAAACTTGATTTGAAACTAAAAGCTTTGTATTTAAAATTGTATATCCAAATCCGCCGTCTTCTAAATCGTACGAAACAGTACCAGTAAATTCGTCTTGCAATCCAGTAACAATAGCTTCACCACCAGCTCCGTATTCACTTTCGATCCCAAGAATATCACCAATTTTATTTCCTGTTGTACCGCCGTAAGCTAAATCAATATCAAGTGAACTCGCTGAACCATTGAGTTTACCAAATGCGACGTCTGAACCACCGATCCTAGTTAAAATATCGTCGTACTTTTCAAACTTACCTTTAGGGTCGGTAATATAGATAATAGGTGTAAGTGTACCATTTAAATACACAAAGTTAATTTTGTCAACAATAGCTTTTGCTTTTGAAATAGAACCAATAATATTTCTGCTTAAAAGGTCTTTGTACTCGTATGCAGTAACACCGTCGGGCGCAAGGAAATTATTATTGTTTGGAAACATTTGAAGATAAGTACCAGTCTTCCAATTAGAATCAGAAGGCTTGAACATATACTTAGATGGATAACTTACATAAACGTCGTCTTGGAAGAATAATCTAAAAAATAGTAAAATACCTGATTCGGTACCTTTACGTCTATATAAATCCATAATATTTTTAATTACGAATTTTACAACATCATCATCCAAGGCTGGAAGGTCAGCCATATATTTCTTTTTATAATACACAATCATTGAAGCTAGAGTAGTTCCAATGTCTCTGTATTCAAACATGCGTCTGGTGTTATATACACCCATGTTAGGTTGTTCTTCTACAAACCTATAATATTGTTCAACCATGTCAACAAGTTCTTTACCGTTTTCACGATATATAGCTGGAAACTGTTGAGCTATTTTAAATGCAATATTTTTTTCAACTAGTGTGACTTGGTTGTCAGCCATTTTATTTGACCTCTATCATGTTAATAGTAACATCATTGTCGTCAAGAATAAAGATTCTGCCGCTTGGAGCCTTGATGTCATCTTTAGCTGTTGTTACCATTACTCTGATTCCGGATCCTTGGTAACCTTGCGTTTGGAAACCAATTAGGTTGATTTCGCCAGTTAGATAATTAATATTACCAGCAACCGGGTTTACAACCTGTGGGTTAACCAAGTCAGAAGTAACGATTTGAATATTACCGTTACCATCGTCTTGGAAGAAAGAATCTAAATTGTTATATTGGAATACGCTACTTTTAACTGCCGGTTTATAATCAGTAAATCCTTTGGTAGGATTAAACGGATATGGCTTAATAAGTTCCGCAAAGAATTTAAATGCAGGACTTGCTGAAACATTTAATGGTGGTGAATAAATGATATAAGGACAAGCCATAACTTCGTTACTAATAAACGCATTTGTTTCAGCAGCATCAATAGCTGAACTCATTTTTGAAACTCTTAATGTCGTATTAAAATCATCAAGGTTATTTGTGGCGTAATTGGTGATTGCTGACCTTGCTAATAATTCTAATTCACCGACTGATTTCTTTGTAATTTTAGGATCAAAATAAACGTTAACATTAACACACCCGTAAATAAATTCTGAGTCAATAAAGATTGGCTCAATAGCAATTGGTGTCTTATCTCTTAGGAAAGAAATATAAGCACTTGAAAGAGTAGAGGATAATCCTTCTCTGCCTTCACCTAAATATACTGAAATAGCAACTTTACCAAATTGCGGTGGGTCTAACGATTCTCCACCATACGCAGCAATTGATTGAATTTCAGGAAACTGTTGTTTAAGAATAATTTCATAATCTTTTGTAGTAATAGCTCGTTCTTGGATTTGAATAGATTTAGGAGCGAAGTAGCGAATACTTTCTAAAGATTCTCTTTCGGCACCACCTGCTGCAGCAGAAACTGTTTCCACACTTGCCTGAGCGGTTTCCGATGTTAAACCAAGATTAAATGTGAAAGCTCCGTTGGCTTCAGCGCCTGACGTGATTCTATATCTTACACGAATATCCTCAAAGGCCTGTGGTTGTAAACCAAATACATTATTACCAAAATAAACTGTGTACCGACCATCATAATATGGTTCTACATAAAATACTTTATCGGTTGGCCCAACACCAAAAATATCGTTTTTACGCAAGAAGATATTTTGGTTTTCAGTTTCTTCAGCGTCAACAAATACTTCGATTGAATCTACATCCGCATTTTCGTTCGATAAAATAACTCGTAAAATACCGTCGTCACCAATGAAATAGCCTTCACGTTCAAAGCTTGCGAGCATTGCGCCTTCAAATATTTCTACGTTTTCTGCAACAAAAACACCAGGTCCTGTTTTACGGGCAACATAGGTTACGTTATTTACAAAATCATAATTGACGCCTTGGTATGTTGTCGTGAAATTAGAATAAGCTGGAATAGTTACGGACTGGTCTTTAATAGACGCGTCAGTAATTGTAACATTTACAACAGCCATCGGAGACTTCCTAGACCTTGGTAAATAATTTAATTCTTTAGCATGTGAAATTACTGAATTTTTTAAGACAGCCGAGTCTAAGAACATCTCGTTAATTGCCATGTTAGCATAAAAGTTATTTTGGAATGTGTTATATGCTAATACATCCAAAAATACACTCATATTAGAGCCTTCAAAGTTATAGTCTTTAAATTGAGTTTGGCTTGTCAGATATGATTTAAACTGAGTTTTAATTGCTTGAAAATCAAGTTCTGAAATATTTAGTTTAGCCATTTACCTAGTCCTCTCTAGAAACACGTCTAACGAAATCGGCTGTTCTACGTTTTTAATATAAAATACTATTCTCACATTGACTTGATTATCATCAATATTTGAGCTTACGATTACGTCAATAAGTTCTGCTCGAGGCTCATTAATTTCAATAGTATCCCGTATTTTATCTTCGATTAATGTTATAACTGACGGCGTAATATTTTCAAATAACATTGCTTGTATATCACCGCCAAGGTTTGGCTGCATTAATCTTTCGCCGCGGTTTGTTAATATTAAATTTTTAATTGATTCTTTTACAGCATCTTCATCTTTAAATACTGTTAAGTCATTAGACACGGGGCTTTTCTCAAGATTTTTTTTAAAATCTTGGTAAATGGTAATTTTTTTAGTTCGTGCTGTATATAGCTCAGCTACCATCGTTGGCTCCTACTTTAGTTTATTTATCTTTATTTTCATTAACTGCCCCACGAACGCTCTCTCCCGGTGTCCAAGTGTATAAAGTTATCAGAAGAATATGTACCTTGTCCGACAAGACCTTCTTCACTAGCAATTTGTTTTATCCTATTCCAATCACTTCGTGACCAGGCATCATTTCTAATATCTATTGCCTTGCGCTTGATATGTAAAGAATTTTCCTTCGCGCCTCTTCCGAGTTTGCGCAAATGTTCGTTATCTTTTCTACTTCTGTAACCACTAAGCATTAGAAAAGGACCACTAATAAGACCTTCGCTTATACATCTTGCATGCAATCTTTTAACTCTAATCTTTACATCATTTGTAAGAAGTGTCCAAGCTTCGTGCGCGGGTGCAGCACTTGGTCTGGTTAAATAACCAGCGCCTGGTTTGATTTTAATCCAACTAGTCCCTGCCAAAACTTCTTCCCATGTCGGTAATCCCTGTAATTCCTCAGGTCTAGGTGGAACATAATTTGACGGTTGAGTTTTTTGCCAAACTTGTCGTGTTTGGTCTGCTGCTTCTTGCCGTGCTTCTCTGGTATATCTAACTGCGCCAGATTCAATTGCTTTGCTAGTAACTCTGTTACCTGCGTTTTCTAAAGTATTAAAAACTTCCAAATAACGATTTGAAAAATCATCTAGCGGTGCTTTAAGACCTTTTACTAAACCTTCGATTCCTGTAGCAAAAGCGCAAATTCTAGCAATTAAAAATTGAATTTCTTCCAGTGACGGGTTATCAAATAGACCAATACAATAATCAATAATTCCCTTTATTTTATCTTTAATTCTTTGTATATTTTCTTCTGAAAAGAAAAGCATAATATCGTTTTTAATATTTGTAATTCTATCTAAAATTTTAGTTTGAATAGCGCTTGAAATATCTTCCATAATTTGAGCAGCATCAAAATTTGAAATAATATCTTTAACTTTTTGAATTGTGCCTTCAATCATTGAAGCAATTTTTTCTTTAATAGCTTCAATAAGAGCTTTTACTTTAATCGCGTCAAATAGCGCTTTAAGCGGATCCTCAATATTTCTAATTTTGGAAATAAACTCTAAGGCGTCACTAATCAACGCACCAACCGTTCCGAGTATATTAAAAAACCCGCCGATTGCACCAAAAATATTTGCAAACAAAGAGCAAAATCCACCTAATACACTGTCTGAAAAATCACCATTATAATAATTATCAAGCTCTCTTATAAACTTTGAGCCATTGGCGTTTCCACTTATAATTGCAGAACCAGGAGTGTAATTACTATCTGATAAAAATGACGCATATTCCAAAGCAGTAATAGGACCGTATGTTAACCTTTCAGATATAACTTTATATTCAGGTAATTGTGCAACAACGTATGGTCTTTGTAAAAAATCGTTATTAACTTTGTTTAACGAATCATAAAATTCATTTCCAAAACGTTTTACTACTTTAGTTAAAGGATTATTTTCAACATCAGCAATAATACTAGCTTCAAACTGTCTTGCAAATTCGTCAACTTGATTGAGGGTAAACTCGCCGTTTGCTTTTACGTTACTTCCAATAACTCTTGGTGCTGCCGATCTTAAACAGCTATCACACATTTTACTACTTTTAGGACTACATGTACAAGCCATTATTAAGCACCTCCTTGAGTATCTGTTGCCCTAGCTTTGACTGCTTCAATAGCATCGCGTATAGCCTGGATTTTACCATCAGCTGTTTCAGCTCCTAACGATGCGTTTATTCCAACTCCTTCGTATTCGCTTTTTCCAGCTCGTGGGCCAGATATTATAGGTAACGACGCAAATTCATTAGCTAAGTTCCCGGCAAATTGATCCCGAGTAATTTCGTCATTTAAATATTTGCTTAAACCTCTTTGCTCAAGTAAAACCATAGCTAGTTTATCTTGGTTTATAGGACTAAACAAATCACCGGCGCTTAGACCTGCTTTTGTATAAAGAGCCGCTGATCCTCTTCCGGCGTTTATTGCTGCTTGACGGCTTGAATATGCGTCGTTATTATACCCACGCAATGTATCTTCGACGATTTGGTATCTTCCCGCAGCTTCAGATGTTTGTGGCCCGTTATCAATACGTTCCTGCCAATCTAAAACCTCTTGTATAGTCATAGTTGTAAGTTGTTTTGGAGGTTGGCGTGATTGAGTAATCTCACTCAAGACCGCATCATATCCGTCCGGGCTTTCTAAATTACCAATGTATTCTAATAATGGCGTTGCATGCGACTGCAACACTGCTGAAATTTCACCAGCCGGGAATGATGAATTAGAATTATTACCGGTTGATGTTTCTCTATCATCTTGAGAAGCAGCACCAGCCGTGCCTCTACTACTAGGATCGTGCTGACCAGAGCTACCGCCGATATCTGTACTTTGTGCTGGTGGTTCTGGCGCTTCAACCCCGCTTGCACCTTTGGATCCTTCTGCGCCTTCCGCTTGTAAAGCATCACCGTTAGCCATGTTTACATTATCATCAATATGAACGGTTGTACCTCTTACTGAAAGCTCTCCATCGGAGCCCAAGACAAGAACCGCGTCTCCTTTAATATTAAAATCTGATGTTCCATTAATAAACATTTCATTGCCTTTAACATTAAACGTATCGGAGGCTTCCATCCAAATTTTATTTGATTTGAAATAGATACCTTGCCCAGCATCAATTTGCATTTCTTTAGCAGCCTTTATAGAAAAGGTACCAACATTTGCTTCTGTTTTAATATCTGCAGCTCTAAATTGTAATTGAACGCCGGCTTGATGTGTTGACTGGCCGCCCACTGATAATAAATGATTGCCGCGTACCAGTGTTTGTAGGTCGCCAGTAATTTCTTCTGTTTTATTTCCAACAACTTTAACATAAGCATTTCCAACAATAGTAACATTACTACCGCGACCAGCCGAAACGTGTTGTTTACCGTCAATAATTTCATACTTATCGTCAACAGTCTTTTCAGTTGTTAAACCATTAGCATCAATTTGAATATAAGAACCTTCGCCGTGGTGAATCATAATTCGTTCAGAGCCTGGCGATGCATCAATTTCAACGCTAGAGTCTCCAACTTTAATTACTTTATTAAACGTCGGTGATGCGTCATATGCTGTCGCTGGCTCGCTAAACGTTCCACCGTCAGCGCTGGGTATGTTCATAGTTCTACCCATTTCCTGTTGTAAAACATATGTTTCTTCAAGATTTTCTGCACGCGATAATCTATCAGATTGAGGTTGGCCAAATTGCTCAGGTGCAGTACTTCTTGATGTGATCTCTCCAGCACTTGTAGGAGGTACATTACCCCAAAGCTCACCCGGCCCTCCAGGCTCACCCCATTTAGTCGCAAACTGTGTAGGAATTAAACCCAATATAAGTGGTTGCTGCGCATCGCGTCCGTCGAGCATAACACCAAATACAAAGTTATTAATTTCTGGAATACCACTACCGATAGCACCGTTTGCATCATAATCGCCTTTAGCCAAAATGCTCCACGGCAGCATCTCTGTTGGAACTTCTTTTTTAGTACCATGAATACCAAGCGCTCTTACTTGCACTCTGCTTTCATATCTTGGGTCATTGTTGTTTTCAACAACGCCAACGAAAAATAAAGGATTTGCAATACCTGACATTATTTAAGTTCCCCTTGGTGCTGCAGTATTTGAAGGTTGTTGCTGCCCGCCTGGCGCACTCCAATCAAACTTAGCCATTCTAAGTTGTGTTACCAAACTTCCTTCACTATTTGAAGAGTGATTTACGGCTTGAATTAAATATCTGCCAGACATAGTTTTATTTAATCCTTGCCCTTGGTCTAAACCAGATAAAGATAATAAATTTAAATTTACAATTTGACCAGGCCTTAAATCAAGCCGACCCATCAGTGAAGCGCCCAAAGATGTATTGTTTAAATGGTAATAATATGAAGTTCTGTTTTGGACAATTTCTGATAAATGCTGATCGTTTCGTAAAGAACTAGGTATATCACCATTGCGCAAATAATCTCTAAAAATAGTAAATGTTTTGGCATTATCATCTCTGAACATATCATTTCTGAATTGCTCTGTATGAGGATTAAAATTCATATCCCTCGGATTACCAGACATATCAATATAGCGTGGTCCAGTCTGTTCGCTGCTATAGTTAAAGTTTACATAATTAACCGCGCCTCTAACTAAATCAATTTCTGTAACCTTACTGCGATACGATCCTGAGTAAATATCTGTTACAGTGTCAATACCCTTAGATATAATTTCTAGTGATTCGATTCTTTGGGTTTGAGCCTCGGCCGCGCCATCATAATCAATAACAGGTGCATAAAATAAATTAACTACTTCGTCTTCTGTAACATCTGCTATAAAATATTCATCGGTGCAGAAATAAAAGTTTTCAAAAGTTTCAAAGAATCTATATGTAAGCGATGGTGTGTCAGGATTATAAGCACGGGAGGCAAGCATATACATAGCCTCTTGTCCAGAAAGATCTGGAATAAGCAAACCAGCAATACCAACAGTTGGTTGAACAACAAAGTTACGTCCTTCTTCGTTTTCAATTGGAATACTCGCCGTTTGGTACGGCTTAATTCTATTCGTGCCTTCTATAAAATTATTTCTGTCACTAGAAAGTCTTCCAAAATACTTGTTAAAAACTTTTTGTGCCGCAAACGATATTGAAGTTTTATATCCTTCAGTAATGTTAGTATTTGTTGAAGCAAAAAATGAAGCCCTAGACATAAAATGTAAGTTATATGTCACAGAATCACTGCTTGCCGAAGGACTAATGTCTGATATTTTCCATACATGAGCAACAAGCGAAACTTTATATTCGCCTTGGTCAAATGTAGTAATATCTAATTCTAAAGTTTCTTCTCCGCGTATCGGTAAACCATCGAGCACGCCAGCACCATCTAAAATGGTTAATACACCACTGTAGCTGGTTGAAAACATAGATTGGAATAGCTCAAAACCGCCGACGAAGTTTGAAGTAATATCTCTACTCGTTGTTCCGTCATATGAGGTAATAATGCACCTAGAAATTTCGTATGCTGATGGGTTATGCTCTGCCATGTGTTAACTTTTAATTTTTCGTGAAAACTCTGTTGTAATCAATGGTAACATACCTTTATCAATTAAAAAGATTTCTCTTTTATTTTCATTATCATATAATTCTTGGTCATATACTTTCCAAGCTTTCCATTCATTTGGAATAATACGTTTAATAATAATTTTACGACCTTGTTCTGTACGTAAAATTACTCTGTCCTCTTTGCGCAAATAAATTGTTTGGAACGATTCCGGCGCTAGTTTAATGATGTCAACTGCCATTATGCTACCCTGTAATAATAGATAATGTTATCGCCATTATCTTCTCTTGTCCATTCCACTACCTCGTCTCCAACGCGACCAGATTGTTCACCATATTTCTCAATAAGGTAATTATTAAAATCTGCTTCTGCCATCGGCCATTGAAGATATGGATCTATAATATTGTTTGCCATATATACCAACCAAGTGTAGTCGGTAGATCCATAATAATAGTTTGCTATATCCTCAGGCCGTTCCCCTTCCCTAACAGTAAACGGTAAGTAAAGAGATGGATTGTCCGCAAATATCGAGGTAAAACTGTTTCTACGAGTAATGTCTTTAACACTATATCCCTCGTAATTAATTGTTGGAAAGTTTTCAAAATA
>Ga0181605_10003577_pt1 | contig 12742 bp, 2 predicted proteins | sample 041ome_11_FD_148676 | JGI IMG/M metagenome (GOLD analysis project Ga0181605, IMG submission 148676) | Coastal salt marsh microbial communities from the Groves Creek Marsh, Skidaway Island, Georgia - 041411US metaG (spades assembly) | ecosystem: Environmental > Aquatic > Marine > Intertidal zone...
AGTCACGCGCGCACTACATCATGACGTGCGCCCTCGCCGATGCCGACGCCGACCGCGACACGCTGGAGGAGACAGAAAAGATGTGGATGACCGAACCCGACGCGTGGGCCCACGCCGTCATCGACGAGGAGTTGAATCGCGTCGAAGAGGAGTCGACTCGAACCACAGGTCATAGGGACAACTCGTCTGAATTGTCTGGCACTCTGAACGACTTCAGCGCGTGTACTCGCGCGTTTCTCGAACAGCTCCGCGCGTCTCTCGACGACGACGACGAAGAGATTTCCTCGCGTCTAGCACGCGGCGAGAAGATCCCGCAATTCACGCGCGATTCGAACGGCTTCGTGTACCGAGATTCCACCTCCAGCAACTCGTTGGCTCCTCGCGTTCTATATGTGCCGCAGAAAGCGACTCACATTTGGGGCGTGCTGTTGCAACAGTACCACGAAGGCGTCGCACTACACGCCAACGCCGACAAAACGTATCACAAGCTCGCGCGACGGTTCTTCTGGCCCCACATGAGGCGAGACGTGGAAAGGTGGACTCAAGGATGCAGAACGTGTCAACAGGCCAACCCCGTCACGCGCAGGCACTACATGCCCATGGCATTCCCCGCGCCTACAAGGTGTTTCGAAATCGTAGCCATCGACCACAAGACGGACCTGCCTATGGACGAGCGTGGTTTCGACAGCGTCCTGGTAGTAGTGGACTTCCTATCGCGATTGACCATCCTAATTCCCACCCGTAAGAGTCACACGGAGGAACAGCTGCACGAAGCCCTGTACGACAGAGTGTGGTCCAAATGGGGTTTTCCTGCGAAGTTGGTGTCGGACAGAGGAGCGACGTTCACAGGGAAGGTAAGTAAGCTCGTCGCCAAGGTCGCCGGATACACGCCTACGCTGTCCTCCGCGGGAAATCCGAAGACTGCAGCCATCGCCGAACGTCAGATCCGCACTGTGTTGGACTATCTCAGAAAATATGTCCACGACTTAGCGCACGACGGGATTCTCGAGGGACGCGCACGCCGATGGTCATCCATGCTGCCCGCGATTGAATACGCATACAACGACTCGGTAAACCCGAGGACGTATCCGTACACGCCGTTTCAAATCGCTCGCGGACGCGAAGACTTCAGAAACGTTCAATCCGACGTCGAGAGGCATTTCCCCTCGTCTAACCCGCCACCGGTCGACGGTATGTCTGAGCTTGATGCTCCCGAAAAGGTACGCGAATACTTGAACACTCAGAAGGACGTCGCTGAACACGCACGTGCCAACTATCGTCGGATGACTAGAGAGTTTCTCGACCGAAACGCAAAACGGTTCGAACATTATTCACCGTTCCGCGTAGGAGATATGGTTTGGTTTGTGCCTTCTATGCACCTGAAAGGGGAGATAAAAGAGCCAGCGTTGAACCGGCGACGTATCGGGCCGTTCCAAGTGACGGAGTGCCTCCCGCACAACGATTACCGTCTACAAGCCACGAGCCAAACATCGCGCGACGACGCCAAATTGTTGTCAGCCAAGCGCTCTCAGGTCATCAATGGCGAACGTCTGGCGCGATACTTCGAACCGTACGTCGACCTTCTTCCGTCCACGGACTTTGAGAACGACGCGCTTCTCGACTTTCCAAATTTCAATGACCCTCATCGAGAACTGTCTCGTTCGGTCCTTTCCGCTATTACTCTTGGCGAACGGAAACCTTTCGTTATCGTCGATCTGGGTGCCGGGGAACAATCTCTCGGCAAAGCGGCTCTTGAAATTTTCTGCGACCGACGGCGACAAGCGTTCCAATACGTCTACGTCTCAATCGACTCGAACGCACGCACCAACCCCACACTGGCCTGGGATTTGTTCGACTTCTTTACGAACATCAAGCGCGACGACAAAGAAGCGCGGTACCTGCGCCCGGGAATACCCGACGTAGTGTGGTTTTCAGGCAGGTGCGACCCGTTCTCACAGGCCAACACGACCGGGGCGCGCGACGTGCAAGGCGGACTCGCTCTCGTCAAGGCTGGACTAGACATCGCCGCTTATCTGAAACCTCGAGTGCGCATCATGGAATCATCTAACAGTGGCACACATCGTCTGTCGAATCAACCCATCATGGCGACGTGGGAACAAGACTACGGCATACGACCGCACCCCTGCTCGCAGTGCCATTACGGGTTTCTCCACCGCAAGAACACGTGCATCTGGACGAACATGCCCTTGTCGCTACGCTGTTGCACGCGTGATGATCCCTGTGAGACCATGCGCTTCTACTCGCGCCATCTCGTCACCGCTCAGAACGGTCCCGCCGGCAAGGACGGCGAGATTCCCGGCATGAGCACCGCACTCTCAGGACGTGTCGCACCCGGTCTGACTCAGCTCCTTCTTTTCAGAGCAGTCATGTACTGTCTCCAATGCTAGTTTTCGCTTTATTAGCGTTATACGCTCCAAAAGGGGGAGGTGTAAGTGGTTAAACCCTACTTAGGCCTCGCTCGATTTCGTTTTTAATCTGACCTCACTTATTTGCTCTTTATACATTAAACTTTCTACGTTGTTCTTAGGAACAAACTTTCTGGTGGCGCTTCGAACCGCGGCTAACGACGCGCGTGCGACAACGTATCGCGTCTCTGCTGTCGAACCGACCTTTTTCAGGCTTTTTTTCTTGTGGGGGAGGGGTTTCTATCAGAAGTTGTTTTCTGCGGTGACTTAATTCTTTTCACGATCCGCGCGCAACACCCCGACGTTTATCCACTTTCTGGCTTCTGGCTCTTGGAGAAATGGCACCATCTCGCGTAACTTCGCCGCGCCGTACGAGAGGAAAAGATCCCGTCGAACCGGCTACGCCCATCGCATTCGGCAGCATCGACATCGGCGATGCAGTACAGGCCGAAGCTGGGCCCGCGCCGCCTGATTCCCCAGCTCGGGAGGCGCGCGAGATCCGAGTAGCCCGACAATCGGCAATCTTGACTGAGTTTGAGGAACTCCTTAGGAGTTATCAAACCGGCACTTCGGAGCATACGTTCTCGGAAATGTTGACCGCTATCCACGAGCGGCTCAGTACCCTGTGCCACACCGGCTCCGGCGCCATGTACTTTGCGATGTCCGAAGTCCCGTTTCGCTTGGTCACTTTTGCCATCGCGGTGGCCCAAGGGAGAGTAGATCTCAACAATCCTGTCGAGGTCGAAACGTTCGCGAACGCCATCAAGCGTATAGAGGCAAAAATGCCTGTCTTAACGCTGATGGCAAACCGCGTTCCGAACAACACCCCAGATGGATTGCAGGATTTCGCGAACACCGTCAGGGATTCGGCGACGATGTTTTCCCGTCTTCTCGACTCAGTCAAACGCGACCGCAAGGAGGTTCAAGACGCGTTACGACAAGAGGAGGAAGCAACCAAGCGCGCCGAGAACGCCGTTAAAGCCCTCAAATGGGACAACGTGCACGACTCGATCGCGCGCTTGGAAACTATCCGCCATCATTATCTTACGCGGCTACCCGACGCTCGAGTAGTCGAGTTCTGCGCCAACTCGATAAAAATTCTCTTACCGTTGGACGCTGACACCGACTTGGCGAGTTTCAAACGGCACCTATCCTCGAAGTCTACCACTCTGCCTGCGACGTTCGACGCCTTCTGCGCGTTGATGCGCACGTTCGAAAGCCCTGAGAAGCGCATCGCGAGCGCGCGACGAGTGTACGAACTCGCAACCGAGCGACACGACTTTGCGGGCGAAAACGCCACGTTGACTTTGAGAGATCGCATCAGCGAAATTGACGAGCAGCTGTCGAAAACACACGACACCATGAACGACGCTTCGGTTCGCGAGAACTTTCACCGACATCTGTCGGCGGACGTCTATCAAGCGGTGACAGACGTGCATCGATTGCTGCGACTCATCTTCAAAGCGTGGGGGCTGGAGAAATGTTCCACCGAATTTCGGTCGGAACTGTCCCAACTCGCGCTAGAGTATGCTTCTGACAACTTGTTGCCCCGCACCATGGACATTGCGTACGCTGCCGGCACTCTCCGAAGAATGTTCGAAGACTCGGGTATCCGCCGGAAAATCGACGGCGTCGCAGCCACCGTGCGCTCGGAACGATCCGTACGACAGGCGGCCATCGGTAACACGGGCGCACCTGTGCTGGCTATCTCTGACGACGTTGCTCCCGCCTCGAATTCAGTTGTCTGCTACGTGGACGACACTTTGGATCTCGAGAACATGGATGCGGAACTCCTTGCCGTCGCGCTCGCCGAAATCTCGTGTGACTGTTGCGGCGTAAAAGGCCATCGCGTCGCCCAGTGCGAGAGATCCAAGGATACCATCGAAGCGATAATAGCTCTGCTCAAAAAGCAGGCTATGACCGCGAGTGCGCCTACCTCCTACGATAGGCTGCTCAACGCGGTGCGCTCCACTATGCAGCTGCCGTTTCCGAACCACCGGCGATCCCCACGTTTTCGTGGCGCCGCGGACGGAAACCGCGCCAATTTCGAGACTCGATAACATCGAAGTTCTCCAAGATCAAGAATCTCATCACCAATGCGAGTGTGAGCCCTCCTATAATTCCCAAACTAATTCGAGCAAAGAACAAGATTACGAACAAGATTACGAAGTATGTATAGCTAAAACAGCAAACACGGCACTGGCGATATTGACGGCCCTGTCGGCGCACGGCGAACGGGTCAACGGTCTATTAGACACCGGGGCATCATTGTCGGTCATCTATGACGCCGCCGTGGCTCGACTGCGTCTGACGACCCGACCAGGGAAAGCGGTGCGTCTCCAAATGGCGGATGAGAAGATGAAAACCGCGTCAGAGTGGGCGACGATCACGCTGCGCGTGGACGGTATAGACACGGAATTGACAACCGAAGCCGTGGTAATACCTGGAAGTAGCGTCTCTTTTGACCTAATCATAGGCAAAAGAGATCAACACAGGTGGTTCGGTGATGTCACGTTCCGCCAGGATGGAGGAGTAGACGCAATCGTAGACGGTCGCGCGATCGGACTACCATGCGCACGACGCGCCGAACGCGTAGTGCCCACGAACGCCATCGTAGACCTCGATGCGGAAGGAGACACCTCCGTGGGTGAATTCCTCGATGATTCGGTGGCAAGAGCGAGAGAGGCACTGAAGCAGTCGCAAATCCCAGACGAACACCGCTCCGCCATAGGCAGCATGGTTGATAAACGTCCCGGATTGGTCCGTCGTCGCGTGCAACCCGCCGTCGCCCTCGACGCCCGGATACGCGAACGCGCGCCAAAGGCGGAGATCAAGATGAAGCCCGACGCGACGCCTCCAGGACATCAAGTGATGCGCATGTCGCAACAGATGCGCGACCTACTCAAAGCCACTATCGACGATTTGGTGGCCGAGAAGCTCTTGACGCCCTCGACGTCGCCGTATGCCACCCGAGCCATGCTCCTGCCCAAGCCGAACGGAAGCGGTGAGTATCGGTTCGTGGCCGACTATCGCGACTTGAACGCCGGAGTGGTCAAGGACGCGTACGCGTTACCGTCCATATGGACATGCCTGCAATTGTTCGAAGGTAAGACGATTTTTTCGAAGTTGGACCTGAAGAGCTTCTTCTTCCAGATTCCTCTTCACAAAGAATCACGACCGCTCACCGCCATCATCACGGACTTCGGCAACTTCGAATGGTCAGTGATGCCACAAGGTTTGTGCACCTCGCCAGCAATCGCACAAAGGTTCATAAACTTTGTGTTGTCGCGCGACGGCTCTCTCGACGGTAAGTGTCTGCGCTCTTCAGTCGCCGCATACATCGACGATCTGGGGCTCGCGTCGTCCACGATAGACGAGCATCTACGCCTCATCGACGAAGTTTTGGAACGCCTGTACTTGCACGGCGTGCAAGTGCGTCTAGATAAGTCAGTATTCGTCACCAACAAGATGACCTTCTTGGGATTCTTGGTAGACGCGGAAAGCGACCCCGGCCATACCCGCATCAGGCCGCATCCGGACCGACTTCGCGCGATGCTGGAATTCCCGACGCCTACGACGCCCGACGCGCTGCGCCGCTTCCTCGGCATGACGGTGTTCCTACACGACCTGGTTGCTCGACACGCTCACATCGCTGAATGCTTACATCGGATCGTCAACGAGGTTTGGGATGTCAACACGTGGACAACAAAGCATCAGGAAGCGTTCGACGCCATGAAACACGCTCTCGCCAGCGAACCGTTCATTACGCTGCCAAACGCGGACGATCCTTTCGTGTTACGCGTCGACGCCTCGAATACCTGCCTCGGTGGCGCCTTGCTGCAACGCGCCCCGGACCGCACGGAACGTGTCGTGGTGTACATCAGCAAAAAGTTTTCGGCCACCGAACTTAACTGGACGGCGGCAGAGAAAGAACTCTACGCCCTGGTATACGCCATCAAACGTCATGGCTATCTGGTTCAAGGTTCCGAACACGCGTTGACCTTCGTCAGCGACCACAAACCGTTGGAGCATTACCGTACCTGGACACTAAGCCCTAAGCTCAGTCGTTGGATGGATGTTTTGAACAGCGTCAGGTGGACTTTCGAGTACACCAAAGGTCCCGACAATGCGTTAGGCGACTGCATGTCACGACCCAGCGGGGAGACCAAGGACACGAAGACGACCATGGACGCGCAGGTCTCGGAGTACACTCGTGCGCTATGCGCTTCCGTCAACGAGTCTTTCGACAGTGAGGTACGTGACCCGGAGTACGATGTAACATCGAGTGATGAGGAGTCACGCGCGCACTACATCATGACGTGCGCCCTCGCCGATGCCGACGCCGACCGCGACACGCTGGAGGAGACAGAAAAGATGTGGATGACCGAACCCGACGCGTGGGCTCACGCCGTCATCGACGAGGAGTTGAATCGCGTCGAAGAGGAGTCGACTCGAACCACAGGTCATAGGGACAACTCGTCTGAATTGTCGGGCACTCTGAACGACTTCAGCGCGTGTACTCGCGCGTTTCTCGAACAGCTCCGCGCGTCTCTCGACGACGACGACGAAGAGATTTCCTCGCGTCTAGCACGCGGCGAGAAGATCCCGCAATTCACACGCGATTCGAACGGCTTCGTGTACCGAGATTCCACTTCCAGCAACTCGTTGGCTCCTCGCGTTCTATATGTGCCGCAGAAAGCGACTCACATTTGGGGCGTGCTGCTGCAACAGTACCACGAAGGCGTCGCACTACACGCCAACGCCGACAAAACGTATCACAAGCTCGCGCGACGGTTCTTCTGGCCCCACATGAGGCGAGACGTGGAAAGGTGGACTCAAGGATGCAGAACGTGTCAACAGGCCAACCCCGTCACGCGCAGGCACTACATGCCCATGGCATTCCCCGCGCCTACAAGGTGTTTCGAAATCGTAGCCATCGACCACAAGACGGACCTGCCTATGGACGAGCGTGGTTTCGACAGCGTCCTGGTAGTAGTGGACTTCCTATCGCGATTGACCATCCTAATTCCCACCCGTAAGAGTCACACGGAGGAACAGCTGCACGAAGCCCTGTACGACAGAGTGTGGTCCAAATGGGGTTTTCCTGCGAAGTTGGTGTCGGACAGAGGAGCGACGTTCACAGGGAAGGTAAGTAAGCTCGTCGCCAAGGTCGCCGGATACACGCCTACGCTGTCCTCCGCGGGAAATCCGAAGACTGCAGCCATCGCCGAACGTCAGATCCGCACTGTGTTGGACTATCTCAGAAAATATGTCCACGACTTAGCGCACGACGGGATTCTCGAGGGACGCGCACGCCGATGGTCATCCATGCTGCCCGCGATTGAATACGCATACAACGACTCGGTAAACCCGAGGACGTATCCGTACACGCCGTTTCAAATCGCTCGCGGACGCGAAGACTTCAGAAACGTTCAATCCGACGTCGAGAGGCATTTCCCCTCGTCTAACCCGCCACCGGTCGACGGTATGTCTGAGCTTGATGCTCCCGAAAAGGTACGCGAATACTTGAACACTCAGAAGGACGTCGCTGAACACGCACGTGCCAACTATCGTCGGATGACTAGAGAGTTTCTCGACCGAAACGCAAAACGGTTCGAACATTATTCACCGTTCCGCGTAGGAGATATGGTTTGGTTTGTGCCTTCTATGCACCTGAAAGGGGAGATAAAAGAGCCAGCGTTGAACCGGCGACGTATCGGGCCGTTCCAAGTGACGGAGTGCCTCCCGCACAACGATTACCGTCTACAAGCCACGAGCCAAACATCGCGCGACGACGCCAAATTGTTGTCAGCCAAGCGCTCTCAGGTCATCAATGGCGAACGTCTGGCGCGATACTTCGAACCGTACGTCGACCTTCTTCCGTCCACGGACTTTGAGAACGACGCGCTTCTCGACTTTCCAAATTTCAATGACCCTCATCGAGAACTGTCTCGTTCGGTCCTTTCCGCTATTACTCTTGGCGAACGGAAACCTTTCGTTATCGTCGATCTGGGTGCCGGGGAACAATCTCTCGGCAAAGCGGCTCTTGAAATTTTCTGCGACCGACGGCGACAAGCGTTCCAATACGTCTACGTCTCAATCGACTCGAACGCACGCACCAACCCCACACTGGCCTGGGATTTGTTCGACTTCTTTACGAACATCAAGCGCGACGACAAAGAAGCGCGGTACCTGCGCCCGGGAATACCCGACGTAGTGTGGTTTTCAGGCAGGTGCGACCCGTTCTCACAGGCCAACACGACCGGGGCGCGCGACGTGCAAGGCGGACTCGCTCTCGTCAAGGCTGGACTAGACATCGCCGCTTATCTGAAACCTCGAGTGCGCATCATGGAATCATCTAACAGTGGCACACATCGTCTGTCGAATCAACCCATCATGGCGACGTGGGAACAAGACTACGGCATACGACCGCACCCCTGCTCGCAGTGCCATTACGGGTTTCTCCACCGCAAGAACACGTGCATCTGGACGAACATGCCCTTGTCGCTACGCTGTTGCACGCGTGATGATCCCTGTGAGACCATGCGCTTCTACTCGCGCCATCTCGTCACCGCTCAGAACGGTCCCGCCGGCAAGGACGGCGAGATTCCCGGCATGAGCACCGCACTCTCAGGACGTGTCGCACCCGGTCTGACTCAGCTCCTTCTTTTCAGAGCAGTCATGTACTGTCTCCAATGCTAGTTTTCGCTTTATTAGCGTTATACGCTCCAAAAGGGGGAGGTGTAAGTGGTTAAACCCTACTTAGGCCTCGCTCGATTTCGTTTTTAATCTGACCTCACTTATTTGCTCTTTATACATTAAACTTTCTACGTTGTTCTTAGGAACAAACTTTCTGGTGGCGCTTCGAACCGCGGCTAACGACGCGCGTGCGACAACGTATCGCGTCTCTGCTGTCGAACCGACCTTTTTCAGGCTTTTTTTCTTGTGGGGGAGGGGTTTCTATCAGAAGTTGTTTTCTGCGGTGACTTAATTCTTTTCACGATCCGCGCGCAACACCCCGACGTTTATCCACTTTCTGGCTTCTGGCTCTTGGAGAAATGGCACCATCTCGCGTAACTTCGCCGCGCCGTACGAGAGGAAAAGATCCCGTCGAACCGGCTACGCCCATCGCATTCGGCAGCATCGACATCGGCGATGCAGTACAGGCCGAAGCTGGGCCCGCGCCGCCTGATTCCCCAGCTCGGGAGGCGCGCGAGATCCGAGTAGCCCGACAATCGGCAATCTTGACTGAGTTTGAGGAACTCCTTAGGAGTTATCAAACCGGCACTTCGGAGCATACGTTCTCGGAAATGTTGACCGCTATCCACGAGCGGCTCAGTACCCTGTGCCACACCGGCTCCGGCGCCATGTACTTTGCGATGTCCGAAGTCCCGTTTCGCTTGGTCACTTTTGCCATCGCGGTGGCCCAAGGGAGAGTAGATCTCAACAATCCTGTCGAGGTCGAAACGTTCGCGAACGCCATCAAGCGTATAGAGGCAAAAATGCCTGTCTTAACGCTGATGGCAAACCGCGTTCCGAACAACACCCCAGATGGATTGCAGGATTTCGCGAACACCGTCAGGGATTCGGCGACGATGTTTTCCCGTCTTCTCGACTCAGTCAAACGCGACCGCAAGGAGGTTCAAGACGCGTTACGACAAGAGGAGGAAGCAACCAAGCGCGCCGAGAACGCCGTTAAAGCCCTCAAATGGGACAACGTGCACGACTCGATCGCGCGCTTGGAAACTATCCGCCATCATTATCTTACGCGGCTACCCGACGCTCGAGTAGTCGAGTTCTGCGCCAACTCGATAAAAATTCTCTTACCGTTGGACGCTGACACCGACTTGGCGAGTTTCAAACGGCACCTATCCTCGAAGTCTACCACTCTGCCTGCGACGTTCGACGCCTTCTGCGCGTTGATGCGCACGTTCGAAAGCCCTGAGAAGCGCATCGCGAGCGCGCGACGAGTGTACGAACTCGCAACCGAGCGACACGACTTTGCGGGCGAAAACGCCACGTTGACTTTGAGAGATCGCATCAGCGAAATTGACGAGCAGCTGTCGAAAACACACGACACCATGAACGACGCTTCGGTTCGCGAGAACTTTCACCGACATCTGTCGGCGGACGTCTATCAAGCGGTGACAGACGTGCATCGATTGCTGCGACTCATCTTCAAAGCGTGGGGGCTGGAGAAATGTTCCACCGAATTTCGGTCGGAACTGTCCCAACTCGCGCTAGAGTATGCTTCTGACAACTTGTTGCCCCGCACCATGGACATTGCGTACGCTGCCGGCACTCTCCGAAGAATGTTCGAAGACTCGGGTATCCGCCGGAAAATCGACGGCGTCGCAGCCACCGTGCGCTCGGAACGATCCGTACGACAGGCGGCCATCGGTAACACGGGCGCACCTGTGCTGGCTATCTCTGACGACGTTGCTCCCGCCTCGAATTCAGTTGTCTGCTACGTGGACGACACTTTGGATCTCGAGAACATGGATGCGGAACTCCTTGCCGTCGCGCTCGCCGAAATCTCGTGTGACTGTTGCGGCGTAAAAGGCCATCGCGTCGCCCAGTGCGAGAGATCCAAGGATACCATCGAAGCGATAATAGCTCTGCTCAAAAAGCAGGCTATGACCGCGAGTGCGCCTACCTCCTACGATAGGCTGCTCAACGCGGTGCGCTCCACTATGCAGCTGCCGTTTCCGAACCACCGGCGATCCCCACGTTTTCGTGGCGCCGCGGACGGAAACCGCGCCAATTTCGAGACTCGATAACATCGAAGTTCTCCAAGATCAAGAATCTCATCACCAATGCGAGTGTGAGCCCTCCTATAATTCCCAAACTAATTCGAGCAAAGAACAAGATTACGAACAAGATTACGAAGTATGTATAGCTAAAACAGCAAACACGGCACTGGCGATATTGACGGCCCTGTCGGCGCACGGCGAACGGGTCAACGGTCTATTAGACACCGGGGCATCATTGTCGGTCATCTATGACGCCGCCGTGGCTCGACTGCGTCTGACGACCCGACCAGGGAAAGCGGTGCGTCTCCAAATGGCGGATGAGAAGATGAAAACCGCGTCAGAGTGGGCGACGATCACGCTGCGCGTGGACGGTATAGACACGGAATTGACAACCGAAGCCGTGGTAATACCTGGAAGTAGCGTCTCTTTTGACCTAATCATAGGCAAAAGAGATCAACACAGGTGGTTCGGTGATGTCACGTTCCGCCAGGATGGAGGAGTAGACGCAATCGTAGACGGTCGCGCGATCGGACTACCATGCGCACGACGCGCCGAACGCGTAGTGCCCACGAACGCCATCGTAGACCTCGATGCGGAAGGAGACACCTCCGTGGGTGAATTCCTCGATGATTCGGTGGCAAGAGCGAGAGAGGCACTGAAGCAGTCGCAAATCCCAGACGAACACCGCTCCGCCATAGGCAGCATGGTTGATAAACGTCCCGGATTGGTCCGTCGTCGCGTGCAACCCGCCGTCGCCCTCGACGCCCGGATACGCGAACGCGCGCCAAAGGCGGAGATCAAGATGAAGCCCGACGCGACGCCTCCAGGACATCAAGTGATGCGCATGTCGCAACAGATGCGCGACCTACTCAAAGCCACTATCGACGATTTGGTGGCCGAGAAGCTCTTGACGCCCTCGACGTCGCCGTATGCCACCCGAGCCATGCTCCTGCCCAAGCCGAACGGAAGCGGTGAGTATCGGTTCGTGGCCGACTATCGCGACTTGAACGCCGGAGTGGTCAAGGACGCGTACGCGTTACCGTCCATATGGACATGCCTGCAATTGTTCGAAGGTAAGACGATTTTTTCGAAGTTGGACCTGAAGAGCTTCTTCTTCCAGATTCCTCTTCACAAAGAATCACGACCGCTCACCGCCATCATCACGGACTTCGGCAACTTCGAATGGTCAGTGATGCCACAAGGTTTGTGCACCTCGCCAGCAATCGCACAAAGGTTCATAAACTTTGTGTTGTCGCGCGACGGCTCTCTCGACGGTAAGTGTCTGCGCTCTTCAGTCGCCGCATACATCGACGATCTGGGGCTCGCGTCGTCCACGATAGACGAGCATCTACGCCTCATCGACGAAGTTTTGGAACGCCTGTACTTGCACGGCGTGCAAGTGCGTCTAGATAAGTCAGTATTCGTCACCAACAAGATGACCTTCTTGGGATTCTTGGTAGACGCGGAAAGCGACCCCGGCCATACCCGCATCAGGCCGCATCCGGACCGACTTCGCGCGATGCTGGAATTCCCGACGCCTACGACGCCCGACGCGCTGCGCCG
>Ga0181605_10003589_pt1 | contig 12715 bp, 20 predicted proteins | sample 041ome_11_FD_148676 | JGI IMG/M metagenome (GOLD analysis project Ga0181605, IMG submission 148676) | Coastal salt marsh microbial communities from the Groves Creek Marsh, Skidaway Island, Georgia - 041411US metaG (spades assembly) | ecosystem: Environmental > Aquatic > Marine > Intertidal zone...
AACATAGACGAGGCTAATGCTGTGGTACAGAAGTTGATGTATTGGACTGAAACATACAACATCCATATCATTACTGTAATACACAGCAACTGGGGTTCTACTAAACCTACTGGCCACTTAGGTAGTGCGTTAGAGAAGAAGGCAGAAACCCAGATATTGATAGAACGAAACGAAACAGACCCTAGCTTAATGAATGTTAGGTGTAAGGCTAGTAGAAGCAGAAGCTTCGACAACTTTAGCTTCTTTGTGAATAACGCAGCGTTGCCAGAGATAGCCGACAATGATATAGATATAATTGATATAATAGGTGGAAATAAAGCTAAACATACCGCTAAAGCCAATACCGCACCAGTCGGTGAGAGTAACCAAACGAGGGCATACTTATCAGCCTAAGAAGATTACCGACTATAAGAAACAAGTTCAAGAAGCCGTCAGGGAACAACTCCCTGAGGGCTTTTGTTGTATTAAGGCGGACACCCCAATAGCGGTCACTCAGCTTCATTATGTGTTTGCTTACCCTAAGAGTATGCCTAAGTATAAACAAAATTCTTCGTATATTCAGTACAAGGTAACTAAACCAGACCTACACGATAATTTAAATAAAGCGTTGTTTGACGCACTAGAGGGTGTATTATGGGAAAGGGACCAGAACGTAGTCGCAATGGACGGAGTAAAAAAGTACTACGGAGAAAGCGACGGAATAATATTAAATATACAATGCTTGAACTCTTAGCAAGAAAACACAACCTGTGGATTAGTATGGTACTTGGCTTCGGCTGCGACTACGACACAGCTCAAGATATAGTACAGTCTATGTACCTGCGTATGAATAAGTACATCAAAGACGAAGGTAGAATAATGTACAAAGACGACGAGGTAAACCGCTTCTTTATATACGTCACCCTCAAGAATATGTACCGAACGTATGTTAGTGCAGAGAAAAAGTTTGTTTGGTATGAAGTCAGAGAGGATGATGCTATAGATACTGAGATGATGGAGGGTGCTTTTGATGAAGCTATGGAGATTGCATTTCAGACGCTTGTAACGAGGATTGAGGGTGAGATGAAGACTTGGCATAGGTACGACAGGATATTGTCTGAGAAGTACCTTAAAAGCGATTACAGCCTAAGGGATATAGCAAACGGCTCAGGAATTAGTTTGACTAGCATATTCAACTCAATGAGGGAGAACAAGAAGATATTGAAAAAGAAGTTCGGTGAGGACTGGCAGGACTTTAAAAACGGAGATTATCACTTAATATAAAACTATGGATAGTATTAGTAAATACGAAGAAAATCAAGAGTACTATGAAAACTTGGACAAGCGTACTAAAGAGTACAAGAAGTTCTCGGAATGGAAGGCGAACTACAATGCCGCATCAGAGGGCTTGGGCGACAGCATTGAAAAGGTTACTGAAGCCACAGGAATCAAAGCAGCAGTTGAGTTCTTAGCAGGAAAAGACTGCGGATGCGATGATAGGAGAAAAAAATTGAATGTGATATTTCCCTACAATAAGCCAGAGTGTTTGCGTAAGGATGAATATGACTTTCTGGTGGACTTCTACTCTAACCCTATGTCAACCATTTCTGGACCAGACAAGGTAAGGCTTATTGGAATATACAACAGGGTATTTAAAACCAATAAGAAGATTACTTCTTGCGGACCCTGCTTGAAGTCAACCTATGACCAACTGAAACAATATTTTGATTCGTATCAGTAAAGAGCAACAGCTATTTGATTGGCTAAAAGAGAATGCATACCCAGACCTGCTGATGGCTAAGAATCCCGTTAGCAGGTGGGATTGCTATTCTCCAGCAACAAGACACCGTATAGAGCTTAAATGCAGGGATAAGCACTATGACGACCTTATGGTCGAAAAGAAGAAGTACGATGCTGTTGTCAATGAATGTAACAAACACCTAGACGTTCCTATCTACATCAACAGCACACCCAAAGGAATCTTTAGGTTTAATATGCTTGTACACGATGGTTTCTGGGAAGTTAGGTATATGCCTAAGACTACGCAGTTCGCCAACAACAACTTCATTACTAAAGACGTTGGCTACTTTCATACCAAAAATGCTGACATTTTGTTAAAGTAATTTGTGTTATTCACATTTTGTTCCTATCTTCGTATAGAATTTAAAATGTAATCTATGCAAATTGATGTTAAAGTCACTCGGCTTCCGAAGGACGGTAAGAATGACAAGAACTTGTACGATGTAGAACTAAAGACCTACAAAGAGAAAATCTCAGGTAGATTTGAGCATTGGGAACTTAGGTATCTAATCCAACAGATTGATAATGCCATCTACTAGAAAACAGAAGCCAGTATTCTCTGGCGTACTCAAGTACTTTCCTGATGCTATTATGGAGGTTGCTAGATGCTCTTGGGCAGGTAACCAGCAGCATCACCCAGACAAACCTTTGTTTTGGGATAGAGATAAGTCCAATGACCATTTAGATGCTTTAGCACGTCACCTTATTCAAGCAGGTGAGATTGACGATGACGGAGTGCTCCACTCTGCTAAAGTAGCTTGGAGAGCGTTAGCGAACTTACAATTAGAAATAGAAAAATCACAACAAGATGCCATTACCAAAACCAACAGCTAATGAAACTCAAGAAGAGTTTGTTAGCAGATGTATGTCAGACAAAACTATGGTCGTAGAGTACAAACGTCAAGACCAAAGATTAGCTGTGTGCTATGTAACTTGGAGAGATAGAAACAAGAAATGATAGACAAACTAGCTAAAAATCAAAAAGACCTTGTGTATGATGCAGCTATATTAGAGCTTGCTGGGTCTATAGCAGAAGCCCTGAAAAAGAAACCTAGCTCTAAGCTAATATCTATGAGCAAAGCTGTCACAGATATCGTCTTCTATGTAACTGACCTTAGGCTGGAGCGTTACACTTACGATGAATATATGAGAAAGCGTTTGATTAACGAGATTGAACTAAAAGAGAAAGTAAAAGAATTAGAACAAGAACTATATTCCTATGAAGATAACACTATTGAACGGAGAGCAGATTTCGAAGCCGACGCTGCTGTCGAAGATGCAAGATGATTCGTACTACTACGGACATCTAGGCAAGCACGCTTTAAGCAGCTCGTCACTAAAGAAATTAATCCAGTCACCTAAAGCCTACAAGGCTTCTCTGGTTCAGTCTGAGAATAGCCAAGCCCTTCGAGATGGTCGTCTTGTACACTTATGTGTGCTTGAGCCTCACAAGGTAAAAGACCTTACTATACTAGAAGGAACTAAAGCTAGAAAGGAATTTAAGGAAGCGTCAGCTGAATTAGGTTCAGAGATGGTTTATACTCAATCAGAGATGGAGTCAGCCTTCTGGATAGCCGAAGCGGTCAAGACTAACAACGAAGCAAGTTTTCTATTAGAAAACTGTAAGTACGAAGTTGCTGGTGCTGATATGATTGATGGACTACCTTTCAGAGCAAAGGCAGATGCCTTGAGTAACGATGGTACTACAATCATTGACCTAAAGACTACAAGCAGTATAGGTACGGATGGAGAGGACTTCTACTGGTCAGCAAAGAAATTTATGTATGCATTGCAAGCTGCATTGTATATGCACATCTTCGGAGCTACAGAGTTTATCTTCTTGGTTATAGACAAGAATACAAAAGATATTGGTATATTTGATTGTAGCAGCGAGTTTCTGGATTTAGGTCAGAATCAAGTTGCTCAAGGTATAGAGGTGTACAAGCAGTACTTCACTACGCCAGACTCAAATAACCTAATCAATAATAATGTTATACGAAGAACTCTTTAAATACGACGGCAAGAACGAAAAAGAAACAGGCGACCACTTCTACATAGCTACGCTTATGTATTGGCTGTTGAACAACGAACTAGACATCTTCGATGAGGTTCTAATCTACTTTCAAGATAAGGAGCAGTATTTAGTTTGTCACGGAATCAACAGAGCAATAGAGAAGATAGAAGAAACTATCGAGCGTAGGTTCGATGAAGCAGCCTCAGAGGCTGAGAACGAAGAAGAGAAGGTCTATTCCGTTGAAGAGTACAAGAGAGTAAGTAAAGAAATTTTTAAAGATATATTACTAGAGATTTATGAATCGCAGATTGAAAATGCTAAAGAACGAGGTTGAGAACAGAGTAGGTCACAGTATAGACACTAAGACCCAGAAAAGACATTACACTTATGCCAGAGCGGTGTATTGTAGAGTTGCTAGAGATATGAGCAACGGAACAATCACACATAAAGAGATAGGTGAGTCTATGAACAGGGACCATAGTACCGTACTCCATAACCTAAGTGTTATATTCCCATTTGCAATGCGTGAGGCGACGTTTAAGGAACTTTACGAAGACTTGAGTCTTATGTTCCAACCAGAACAAGAAAGTCCCTTATATGAGCTAGAATCGTGTAAGACAGAAGAGTTGCTTAAGAACAGAATACACAAGTTGATAGAGCAGAACAAAATCTACCGAACTAAGTTCAGGTTAATGGAAACTGCTGACAATATGTTCGGTCCATTATATGAAGACCTTAGTCACGAAGAACTCAAGGAGATTTATGACAAGCTAAACATAATGGTCAAAGCTATCAAGACTAGAGTCTATAGATAATGCCAAGAATAAAAAAGAATCAATTTCAGCTAGGTAGCCCTAAGGGTGAGAATCCGATAAAGGAAATGTCTTGGTGTATAAGCAAGCACACTTATGTTAGCTGTATTCCTGAAGCCGTCAAAGAGAATGGTTATTATAGGCAGACCAATAGGTATGCACTTACTATAAGACAAGGACAGAACTACAGACAGAGTGATTTTATATACACAAAGGACAACATCCAAGATGCTATCCTAGATACGTACAGAGAAATATACAAAAGGAACTATGGCAAAACGACAGAAGAGTAATGAAATCAGAAGTACCGACGGCAGGAAGCATAACAAGCGACTGCCGTCAAAGGTAGAACTAAGAGGCAAGGTTACTTCAAAGCCAGCTCGTATGAACGATGCTAAGAAGAAACTGCTTCCTAAGATAGCGGAGAGCGTAGCAATCAAAAGTCTAGGAGGAGCTGCTGGAATCTTTGAGCAGTTGGCTGAGGTGATTAAGTCTACGGATTCAGATGCTGTAAAGCTAAATGCTATCAAGATGTATTTAGAGCATTTGGAGAAGGGCGAGGTAAATCACACGCCTAGCAAATCAGCACCTACTATTAACTTCTCTTTCAATAACCAACCAGACGATACTACAATAGATATAACTCCAGAAGAGGATGAGTCAAGTACAACTGAATGAGAAATACCAAGCACTATTCAAAGACCCTAGCAGGTACTTTGTAGTTACTGGTGGTCGAGGTTCTGGTAAGTCTTTCGGTGTAGCTGTATTCTTATTGAGTCTTACTTATGAAGAAGGGCATAAGATACTGTTTAGCCGTTATACGATGACCTCAGCACAGACTTCTATTATCCCTGAGTTCGTAGAGAAGATTGACCTTATGGGTGTCCAAGATGACTTCCGTATCACTAAGGATGAGATTATCAATCTCACCACTAAGAACTCTATTATCTTCAAGGGTATTAGAACTTCATCAGGAAATCAGACCGCAGCCTTGAAATCCTTAAATGGAATCACTACCTTTGTACTCGATGAGGCAGAAGAACTTATTGATGAGGATACGTTCAATAAGATTGACTTATCGGTCAGGGTGCAGGATAGGCCTAACAGATGTATTCTTATTCTTAACCCTACCACTAAGGAGCATTGGATATACCAACGCTGGTTTCAGAATGTAGGAGTGCCTGAAGGCTGGAACGGTCAAGAGGGCAACTGTACTTATATTCATACTACCTATATGGACAACAAGGAAAACCTTTCTGAGTCGTTCATAGAGCAGGTACAAGAGATGAAGCTAAAGCGTCCAGACAAATACCAGCACGCTATACTAGGTGGCTGGTTGAGTAAGGCAGAGGGTACTATCTATAAGAGATGGAAGGTAGGTGATTACCAACAGACAGAGCTAACTTGCTTTGGACAGGATTTTGGTTTCTCTACTGACTTAACTACTCTGGTGCAAATTAGTGTAGATGCAGATAGTAAGACGATGTGGGTCAGAGAATGTTACGGACAGAAAGGATTAACTACGTCGGAGATTGCTAGAAAGAACAGACAGTTCTGTGGTATAGACCTTGTTGTCTGTGATAGTTCAGAGCCTAGACTAATATCAGAGTTGAAGTCTATGGACCTAAACATCAGACCGACTATCAAGAAGTCTGGCTCTATCTTGTCTGGTATTGCACTTATGCAAGACTACGAGATAATAGTAGACCGTAGCTCTCACGGTATAATTAGAGAGCTGAATAACTATATATGGCAAGAGCGTAACGCTAAACCCATAGATAGTTTTAATCACTTTTTAGATGCCACTAGGTATGCCCTGCAATACTTGGTACAAGGCAGAAGTTTAGGCAGGTATGTAATACGATAGAAATGGAAAAATTATTAGCAGCTAGAACAAGCAGAGAATTAGCAAACGTACTTGGAGTAACGCACGCAGACGTGATAGACTTTTTTAAAGTGCTTGAATACGAAACTAAGACAGCAAGAAGACTGTACTTACCAGTAGAAACTCACGATGACGCAGGAGTGTATTTAAATAGAATGCCCCTAATGTTCCGTATTCTTGCATTAGATACTTTTGTAAAGCAAGGTCAGATAAACCACAGGGACTTTGTTTCAACTGGGTCTTTAATATAGGACCCTTTAATGCAGGAGGGGTTGGTTAATTACAATACTTTCTGTATATTTGTATTGTCGAACATTACAACGCTCTTGTTGTGAAAAGCTGGTGAAGAAAAGTAGCCAGCTTTTTTTTGTTCGCTCTTTAACGTAGGAGGGTGGCTCTTTAATGCAGGAGGGTTACTCTTTAATATAGGACCCCCCCTCTTTAATATAGGAGGGGTATCAGACCCCCATTCAGGGCCGTTCTGGGTCTTGCCAGAGGCCGAAAATCGACCCATTTTGGACCATTTTCCGCTATTTTGTCCTATATGTTTCCTATATATGTCCACTATCGTACCTACGATTGTTTTATTTGTCCTACGATTTTTTTGCCTGTCTGGGCCTCGATTTTTGCAAATATCGCAATAATTAGGACTTATTCCATAGGATTTTGAGGATTTTTTAGTGATTTCGCCATTTTTTACTGGAAAATATAGGAAAAATAGGCCCTTTCTTTGAGAATATCGCAATTTAGCCCCATTTCCTTATATATACCTATTATTGAATGGCTGCCGCACTGAAGCCCAGCCGTAAATCATTTAACTAATTGAAAATCAGTACATTATGAAACAAATGAAAACAATTTTTGCCCTGACTGCTATGCTGTCATTTAATTATCTAGCTGGAGCTGTAGTATTTGCGGCCCTCCAGCATTACGGACTAAGCCAGATAGCCGAGCTCTTTCCAGAGATGGCTCTAGGCTTTCCTATCCTAGTGGCTCAGCTGGCCGCTATCAAATACGCTAACACTATTAAAAATTCACTAATCTAAATTTCTACTATTATGAGTAAGCAAATCAAATCACTAGACTTTCAACAATCATTCGTAAATCAGATGGCGGAGTTCAGCCGCTCTGTAGCTCTGAGCTACGGCTACTCTGAAGACTGGTGCAGCGTATCCGCTGACCGCCTAGAGCTATGGGAGGACCCTAGCGACCTAAGCCAGTACTGGCGCATAGCTTTATTAAGAGGCTCTAAGACTATCGGCTATAAGATGTACACAGCGGACGGCTGTAGGATATTAGCACAGGACAATTACGGCCGCCCACTGGTGCACAGAGATAGCAGAAGCTTATTTATCTCTGCTATAGACCATTCTGGGCTCTGGGGCTACGAGCTGAATCGTAGATTTGATAAGGAGCTATCAATATGCAATCACTTATATTCTGGGAATGGAGCTCTGGACTATTCGACCCTAGACTACTGCGGTGACTTTAAATTCAACGACCCAGAAACGGCTACTTTCTTGCCAGCTGGAAAGCCAGCCTTAAAGGACTGCACCACTGGCGAAAACTGGGGCAAGATGCACCAGAGCCAGAAAATAGGGAAAGCTGTCCGCTATGTGCTGGACTGCTGCGGCCTAATGTATCAGGACCAGCATATTGAAGCTGTGGTAAATTATATAAAGGCGGCAAATACGCCGCTGGAGTTTTTGTATAGCAGCCAGACAGGCGAGAATATATCAGATGTTTACGATACGGAATCAGCGGAGGGGAACGGCTCGCTCAACTCTAGCTGTATGAGAGGTTATGGAGAGTACTACGAGGACCTAGACAGCTGCCCAGATGTAGAGGTGATTTATACGCTGGACCCAGAAAGCCGATTGACTAGCCGAGCTCTGCTGTGGACCACTAGAAAGGGCTCTAAAGTACTTGATAGGATATACGGCTCAGATAGTACAATCGAAGCCTATAAACAGCTGGCGAATGAGAAAGGCTGGTATCACAAAGAATATCAGAGCTACGATAGCACCAGACAATTTATCAATCCAGATGGTGAGGCTATCCGCTCCAGCTTTGCTATTAGCTGCGATATGTTCAATAGCATAGAAAACAGCCGCTGCCCATATATGGATACGTGGAAATTCTACAGCGTAGAACAGGGGATTTTAACCAACGATTTAGATTTAGCCAACGAATATGGAGGCTCAGTATATGAGCTAAGATGCACTAGCGGAGAAGCGGAGCTGTACTAAAAATTGGTGATCTAGTGAAACGGCTGCGAGGCCGCATAAACACTGACTTTATTAACTATTAATTTATTATTATGAACACTACACTTTTGACAATTTTAGAAACCCAGACAGAAAGCTATAATACTAAAGCGATGGCCGATACTATGGCGGCTCTGCTGCTTAGCTCTGGGGCTACCATAGAAACCGACAAAGCTGGCAATTTATTTGCCACTAAAGGAGCTCCACCAGCTGGCCAGTTTTACCCTTGTATAGCTGCACACCTTGACAGCGTGCACGATATTATTCCAGAGGGCCGCTATCATATCCTAGAGCTAGGCGGCAAAGCTTTCGCGATGGACAGCCAGACGCTCCGCTTCGCTGGAGTAGGCGGCGATGATAAATGCGGCCTGTATATAGCTCTACAGGTTTTACGCTCTGTTCCTTTCTGTAAGGTGGCTCTGTTCGTAGATGAGGAGGTGGGCTGCGATGGTTCTGGCGTTGCTTCGCTGGACTGGTTCGCTGACTGCGGCTATATCCTACAGAATGACCGCAGAGGCTACGCCGACAGCGTCCGTACTATTATGGGCAGCCGCATAGCGTCCGACAGTTTTATAAATGCAGTGGAGCCCATCAATCGAAAATACCAGCGGAGCTGGTGCGATTCTGGAGGCTTAACAGATGTATACACTTTAGCCACTAGAGGGCTGGAGCTGTCTATGCTAAACTTGAGCTGCGGCTATTATTTACCCCACCAGCCAGAGGAGTATATAGATATTGCAGAGCTCGAAGCTGTGCTACGTTTTAATATCGAGGTGGTCCGAAAGCTAGGCGGCACCAGATACGAGAACAAGGCCGAGCGGACCAGCTACGGCTATGGCGGATACTATAGCCACCACTGGAGCGAGCCAGCAATTAAATCAGCTATAGACCCAGAGCCAGACGCTGAGCCCAGCTGCGACTACTGCAAAGCTGAGAATAATCTAGAGCTGGATAGCTGGGGCTGGTGGTGCCATAACTGCGGCGGCTACAGCTACAGGCCAGACCGATATACAGAGGAGGATACAGCCAGCATAGACTGGCCAGAGTGGGACGAATAGCCCACCAGAAACCAGAGCGGCCCTAGTGGCCGCTTTTTTTATATCTCATAGCCAGCAGAAACGCTGGCTTTTTTATTTTAAGCCACTTTCTCGCCTATTGCTAGGGTCTTATATAGTAGCTCCGCAGAAAGTCCAGCAGAGGGCCTCTAAAGTAGCTCTACGGCTGTGCTGGTTTTTTTCTAAGTGTCTGGAGTTCAGATGCGGCTCTGATAGCGTAGGTAACAATCTCCGAAGCTTTCACCGCCTCAACAGAGTAGGACCCCAGCCGCTCGCTGTGGCTCGCTCTGGTGAGCTCTGAGGGCCTCCAGCTGTCGAGCTCTGGAGCTCTAGGGACGTAAATCGAGGCGGGCCTAGTGTTAGTAGGTCGATTCGATGATTTCAACGTAAATCAAGGTAGGCTGGGTGTTAGTAACCCGTTTCGATGATTTCAAACGCATTTGACCTGACCTATAGGGAAGGGCAGAATACTACAAGGAAGACTAGAAGAAGTAGAGTATGGCCCCTCCTATTGCTTTAAAAACAGATTAAATGCTGGGTAAGTTGAATGTTGTTGGGGCCGACGAAAGCAATAAAGGATAGACAACGCAATCATTACACAGACTTAGGGTATCTGGACCAACTATATCTCTATAGAAGTTTAGGACCATAAGCTATCCTCGCTGTATAAAGATAACCAAAATAATAATATCTGTTCATCAATAAATCTTATAGTGGTATAAGAAAAACTTATAGTGGTACAAAACAGAGAATAAAGGTTATCTATATGTATGAGTAAAGTAAAGCTACAGATTAGAATACCGCAAAGCTTATCTGATATTACACTAGAGCAGTATCAGAAGTACGTTAAGGTACTTGATGGCATCGACAAGGATGGAGAAACGGCATCAGAGTTCCTGAACTTAAAAGCACTTGAGATATTTTGTGGACTTGAGCTGAAAGAGAGCTATAAGCTCCCTATTAGTATGTTTGACGACGTGATTTATAAACTGGCTGAGTGTCTGAATGAAGATACACCACTTATCAAGCGTTTCTGGTTCAGAGGTAGCAACGGAGTTGAGGTAGAGTTTGGATTGCATCCAGACCTACAGAACTTAACCTCTGGTGAGTACTTTGACTTAGACAACTATATTAATGACTTCCAAGATATGCATAAAGCAATGGCTGTGCTATATAGACCAATAACGGCTAGCAAGGGAGATTATTATGAGATAGAAGAATACGAAGGCACAGACAAGTATGCTGGGTATATGAAGTATGCTCCAGTCAATGTAGCAATAGGTGCTAGGCTTTTTTTTTATCGTTTAGGGATGAAATTGTCAAAACATACGATAGCCTCTTCTCTGAAGGAGATGAGTCCAGAGGAGCGTTTGCAAGTAGAGAGCAAGTTTTTGGAGCAAAATGGGGTTGGTATCAATCACTTTATGCACTCGCTGGAGGGGATGTCACAAGATTTGATGAAATTACAAAACTTAGCATCCATAAGTGTTTAGTATGGCTATCCTTTGAGAAGGAGAAAACAGATTTAGAGAACAAGAGAATTAAAGACGCATATAAATGACCACTATCTACGACATAATTGAGAAGGTAAAGACTAATCTAAGGGCAAACCCTATAGTTAATACCGTGACTTTCGGCGACATCAGTCAAGTTGACCTCAACAAGACTACTATGTTTCCACTAAGCCACTTCCTACTGGGTAACGCTCAGATGACTGAACATACCATCAGGCTTACATTAAGCTTCTTATTCATTGACGTAGTAGACTACAGCAAGGAATTTAACAGCAACGACGAAGGCAATAGACAAGATGATACCAATCTGGTTGATGTTTACAATACTCAACTACAGATTGCTAATGAGCTGATTAGTGAGTTCCGTAGAGGCGACCTATACAGAGAAGGGTTCCAGATAGTAGGCGAACCAATATGTGAGCCGTTTAAGGATAGATTCGAGAATGAGTTAGCTGGTTGGTCAGTAGACCTAACACTAGACGTTTCTAATAATATTTCAGTATGCTAGGAGCGGACTTAAAGGCTTTATTTCAGTTATACGGTGAAAGGTTTGTAAATGACCTTGTTCAGCGTATGAATGATACTAATGTAAATGCTACTGGTACTGCTGCAAGAAGTTTAAGATACAAGGCAACCCAAAGAAAGCTGACTATAACAGCAGCTCAGTATTTAGGAGCTGTAGACTCTGGTCTTAACCAAAACACAAAACAACCACCTGTTAGTAAAGATGGAAAGAACCTTACAGAATTAGACAAGTGGGTACAAGCGAGGGTTCGTCCAGACTTAGACGGAAAGGACCTTAGGAAACTTTCTTTTGCTATAGCTAAAACTATAAAAAGAAGAGGAACTATAAAGCGTTTTAAGTATCAAGGAGCTGATTTGGTTGACTTTGTGCTTAATAAGCAACTAACGCCGCTAACAGAAGATATAGCAGAACATATTTTAAAGGATATTGACAAGGAGTTCAATCTCAGACTATCAACACACAAGAACATAAAGGTAAAGTAAGATGGCAACCAACATAAAAGCAAACGTAAGAAGTCCCAGATACTACGAAATGACAGGTTCTGGTTCTAAGACACTCAATCTAAAGATATGGGTGGGAGATATAGTGTCTACACCAGCTTCTAATACTTATACACTAACCAAAGATGCGGTTGGAGGTCAAGCGGTGTTTGAAATAGCTGAGTTGGTTAGAGATTATATTGACCAATCATTTACTGGTTCTTACAGCTCTGCTTCTGCTTGGGTTAAGATTAACTCTGATACAGCAATTCCTGCATTTGATGGATATGGCTACTACGACGAAGGAGCTAACTCTTCTTTAAGCACCAGAGCCTTAATCAGCAATACTACTGTCTGGATTCCTCAATCTGGAACAACTAGAGT
>Ga0181605_10003598_pt1 | contig 12696 bp, 10 predicted proteins | sample 041ome_11_FD_148676 | JGI IMG/M metagenome (GOLD analysis project Ga0181605, IMG submission 148676) | Coastal salt marsh microbial communities from the Groves Creek Marsh, Skidaway Island, Georgia - 041411US metaG (spades assembly) | ecosystem: Environmental > Aquatic > Marine > Intertidal zone...
GGCGCGGGCGCGGCCGATGAATAAGCCCAGATTTGCCACTCGGCACCGTCGTGCGGTCCCTCAGGTTCACCGGCGTGCGCCAGTGTTGTTATGACAGCAAGCGCTGCCAACCCATCCCATCTTTTCATTGTTGTGATCCCCTTTTATCACAGCGCTGAGTGGCCGCCTGAGGATCACCATAGGGGAAAGGGGGAGCCGACTCAAACCGCCGACAAGGTCGGCAGCGCTCAGAAGGCGTAGCTCATACCCACAGTCACACCCGAGAACTGCACATCAAAGCGATTGTAGCCACGATCCAGATTCTCTTGGGCATCAATTGATGCAAATTGAAAGCCAGCGCTGAGGCCAAGGGAATCCGTGACCGAGTATTCGGCCCTCAACCTAAAGTACCGGAAGTCTCCGTCGTATTGGTCGTAGCTCAGTGAGAGCCATCCTGCTGTAGCCAGCATCGACACCTTCGGAGTGAAGGCGTGAAAATAGGTAGCCCGCAAGTTAGGAAGCGGCGCTATGAGCGATGCCCTACCCTGTTCGACTTCCTCTCTCTCCGTGCCATTCACGGTGCGCTGGGTTTTGACTAACACATCATTATCCAAGACATGAAAGCCCCCACCGATGGTGAATTCGGAATGGTCGGTTCGCTGCAACGTATACATCGCGTCAAAGATGTAAGTATCAATTGTGAGCGAGGTTTCCAGCGCTGAACCGACCTCCACCTCTACACTGTCAAAGTTAAAGGAGTTCTCTGCTGTGAGATCGGCGGTCTGACGGTAACGATAGGCCGACGCTGAGTACTGCCAGCGGGGACTCTGGCGGAACCGGTACTCGAACATCCAAGTGGAGTCACGATCTTTCAGGCCCATTGATTCAAGATTGACGGGGGTTGGTTCAAAATTCTTGCGCGCAGCCGTCAAGCTTGCTTTGCTTTGCTGCCGGTAACCTCCCAAAGTAATAAGGTGCTTTTTGGTCAAGTAAGGGTGTTCCTCTTCGGCTAGCGCAAAAGTGGCGGTGAACGGACTGGCGAGCGAAAGGCAACCCGCCAGCACAGCGACCTGATAACCGCCGAAGAATTTACCACTTAACCGACATGCCGCTGCTATACACATGATGAAGTGAAGCCACAAAATCCAATCCAAAAGTGTCTTAGAGCTTATCAGATGCTTACACAAATTTTTCCAAAATGTTGCTGCGACTCCTGATAGCGGAAGGCATCAGCCAACTCCGCCAGTGAAAACGTTTTATCGATAACCGGCTGGAGATTATGAGCTTCAACCGCTGCAATCATGTTGGCCTGATCCGCCTGACTACCCACTGTGATACCGCTGATGCGCCCGTTTTTGGTCATGAGGGCAGCGGTGGGCACTTCTCCTGACCAGCCCGTTAGCACGCCGATTAAGCTGATGCAGCCGTCGATCGCCAATGCGTTGATCGACTGGGGCAGATTACCGGGCCCACCCACTTCCACGACCAGATTCACCCCCGCACCACCGGTGAGTTCAAAGGCCTGTTCGCCCCAGTTCGCATGGGTTTTGTAATTGATTAGATGCTCCGCGCCGAGCTCACCAAGTCGCTCGAGCTTAGCATCCGAGGATGACGTGGCAATCACGCGGCAACCCATCATGCGCGCCATTTGCAAGGCAACCACGGATACACCACCGCTCCCCTGCACGAGCACCCAGTCACCGGGCTTAAGACTGGTCTCTACCACCAGGGCACGCCACGCCGTCAAACCCGCGCAACTCAGGGTTGAGGCTGCATCGAAATCCATATTGCCCGGCATACGACTGAAAGCGGTCGCCGGCATGGTCACTGTCTGCGCGGCAAAACCGTCAACATGATCTCCGGGCACACCGATCAGGTCAGGCAGCGTCGGGCGACCACCTGCCCAGTTGGGGAAGAAGTAGCTCAGTACTCTGTCGCCCACTGAATAGGCCGTCACACCCTCACCCACGGCCGTCACCACACCGGCCCCATCGGACATGGGGACGCGGCCGTCGTCTGCAGGTATCAAACCCGTTACGACTGCGTAATCATGAAAGTTGAGTGAGCTGGCCTTGATCTCGACCTGTAGCTCACCAAATCCCGGCGCGCGGGGTTCAATCTCGGCGAGATGGAGCTGGTCGAGGCCGCCCGGGGCGGTGAGCTTCATAGCATGCATATTGGGTCCTTACCGAAGTGCAGAGAAAACGTGGGCCGCAGTATAGACAGATTCACCCTTGCCGATTTACTGCAAGAAACCTTTTTCCGATAGCCACGCCATGCAGTGCTGAACAGATTGCGCCAGCAACTCCGGCTGCCCGAAGTAGTAGTGGTTGGCCTCGTCTATGGTCGTGCTCGTTTTATCCTGAGAACCCAGTGCATTGAAGAGCGCTTCGGTATCACCCGGCGTGCAGGCATCGTCTGCTCCATTGCCAATCACCAATGCCGGCACCGTGACCTTGGGCGCACAACGCACACCATCGGCATTGGAGTACTCGTCGCTCCACTGGGAGAGCCAGCTGCGCAACGTGCAAAAGCGGGCCAGCCCAATGGGGCTCATGTTGACGACTTCGGGGTCTCCGAGAAAACACCATCTGGGTTTTCGCCCATTGGGGTCGATCGTTGGGTCGAGCCATTTTGGGTCCGCCATGGTGCCGTGCACCACAAACCCTTGCTCGCGCAGGGGTTCCCCCGCCCTTCTGAACGCCTCCAGCCGGTTGAGCACCCACGCAGAAATGCGCTGACTCCGCGCGCGTTGGGCACCGCGATACTGCTCAATAAACGCCGCATCGTAAGGAGGTTGATGAGGATTGTTCCGATCATAGAGATTGAGTTCAGCGTCACGGTAGTCGGGATCGGCCTCATCCACTATTGAGGGGTCAAGCCACTGAGTCAGCGTATGCGAGCGCCCGATATGAGCGGCCAACAACAGCATGCCATCGACGGGAACGAGTTCGGCGGCCGTCAGGTCCGGCGGCTCACCCGCGGGCGTCGCCACAACAGAGGGCGATTCTGCCTGACTCTGATAAAACAGGGACAGCGCGGCGCCCCCACTCCAACCCGCCAGTACGACGTTGCTGTAACCGAGGCGCTCCTTGGCATCGCGCACACAGGCCGCCATGTCGAGCGCGACCTTTTCCATGATGAGCGCGCTGTCGTTATTGGGGTAACGACTCTGGCAGTAAATGACGTGACACCCTGCCTTGGCGAGCGCTACCGTCATCGGCAGATACTCTCCGCCACCAATCGGATGCATCAAGATCACAACCGTGTCAGCCGGCTGATCTTTGGGCTTCAGCAAGTGCGCCTTGAGCACGACCTGATCCATCGGGCCGGCATAGGTATCTTTATAGCCCGCAGACTCCTGAAACAGAATCAGATAGGGAATGCGCTCATAGCTCGCCACGCGTCGAATCCCCTTAACGTCCGCGCTGGTCCAACGCGTCGGCACCGAAGCGGTCTTCCTTGTCCGCGCGGGTACTTGCGGTCCACTGCGTCAACTGATCATGGGCCACCGCTCCATCGGCCGCCATGATGCCGGCATAGTCATCGGTCTTACAGGTAATCTCTACCTGCAAGCCGTTGGGGTCATACATGTAGACCGACTGCACAAAATCGTGGTCCACCGGGCCCAAGCAGGTCTTGCCCGCCGCATTGATGCGAGCCTGCCAGGCGAGCATCGCCTCATGGCTTTCGGCTTCCAATGCGATGTGCACATCAAAGCTGTCCTTGCGCGCAAAGTGCTCGGTGGTCGCCGTCTCCGGCTCATCAAAAAACGCGATGAAGTTGCCGTCGCCCAACTCAAAAAACAAATGCATGTACTGGCTTTTTTTGCCGGTCCCCGGCAACGCATCGAAGACCATCGCCGCCGCGAGCGGGAGTCCGAGGACGTCCTCATAAAACCACCGCGTCTGCTCGGCATCCCTGCAACGATAGGCTGCGTGATGCACATTGCCTAAACGTCTCAGTGTGCCAGCTGGCGTGCTGTCGCTATCGCTATCGCTCATGGATTTGCTCCTGTTACTCGGCCTGACGTTGAATCGGCCTACCCACTGTTCATGCGTTTATAAGGTGAGAATGAAGCAGATCCATGCTCCGGGCAACGCCGAATCGATCGGTCACAGGTGCGCTGGAAATCGGCACGCCAAAGCGGGAGCGCAGCCCAGATAAGAGCCGGAGCAGAGATTCTTGTCGCTTTGCCATCCAGCAGGAGCTTGCTAGGCTTCACGTTTCGTTGAGGCTCTGCCGCTGTTCCCACTTACTACATGGGGGAGCACGGTGCAGCTTGCCCGAGAGGTGATATGAACAAACTGGAACAACTGCGCACCATGACCACGGTCGTGGCTGACACAGGTGATCTCGAAGCCATCACTCGGCTGAAGCCTACCGATGCCACCACCAACCCCTCGCTGCTCCTAAAAGCCGCTGCGCTCCCAGAATTTGCTGAAGAGGTTACTGCGCTGACGTCGTCTCGAGATGCTGTGGCAGACAAGGTCGACCGCTTTGCCGTGAGCGTCGGCGCTCGGATCAATCAGGTGATCCCGGGCGTGATCAGTACCGAAGTCGACGCTCGCCTCTCTTTCGATACTGAGGCGACCATCGCCAAAGCCGAGAAACTCATCGGGCTTTACAGCGATGCGGGCATCGGCAGCGATCGCGTGCTGATTAAGGTGGCGGCGACCTGGGAGGGCGTTCGTGCGGCCGAGGTACTCGAGCAGCGGGGAATCCACTGCAACGCCACACTCATTTTTAGTTTCGAGCAAGCCTGTGCCTGTGCCGATGCCGGCGTATTCCTGATCTCGCCCTTCGTCGGCCGCATAACTGATTGGTACACCGCCAACACCGATCTCGTGATTCAAGACCCGGCCGATGACCCTGGCGTGCAGTCGGTCACACGGATCTACGACCACTTCAAGGCGCATGGTTACGACACGGTCGTCATGGGAGCGAGCTTCCGAAATACCGGGCAAGTTGAAGCGCTCGCCGGCTGCGATCGCCTGACGATCAGCCCCGATCTGTTGCAGCAGCTGGAAGGCGATGACAGCGACCTGCCGCAGCGCTTATCTGATAGTGGAAAGCGCTCTGCACCGCTCGCAGCACTCCGTCACAGCGACTTTTTGTTGGCCAACAATCAGGATCCCATGGCCTCGGAAAAACTGAGCGACGGAATCCGGCGCTTTGTCGCCGATCAGGAAAAACTGGAAGCACTTATGGGTGCGTAACGCCTCAACCCGCCTGCGCCACAGGCCTGCTTTGAACCGGCAGACCCCAGCTCCGGGAGTGCCTCGAGAATAATCAACCGAGAATCGCGGGCAATTCCTTGGTCAGCGCCATGCGCTCTTTAACCGCCTGACCGGTCAGCGCAAAGCCCAACAGTGCGCCAGCGTCAGACCGGAACAGCGCCTTGATGTCGGGCGCATCGCCCTCAAAGTGCCAATCGCCTTCGGCGTCTTTGGCGGGTGGTGAGACCACCACCGGGCAGGCCGGTGTTTTGATCGCTACCGGCATAGCGGGGTAACTGACACCGGTCGCCTCACCCGCCAGCGTTGCGGCCAATGCCCGCGCCGCCGCCATCAGTGGTGCCACGTAAACCAGCACGTGGCCAGCCACTTCAGCGCAATCGCCCATGGCGTAAACGTTGGGTGCATTGGTGCGCAGTTCCCTGTCAGTGACGATACCGCGATTCACCTCAATGCCCGCATCACTGGCCAAACTCGTACGCGGCCTGACACCAACCGCGCACAAGACCGCATCGGCCTCAATCATGTCACCGTTATTCAACGTGACCGCATAACCCTCACTAGCGCGGTTCACCTCGGTGGCGAGCGGACCAAAATGGAAAGTGGCGCCCTTCTCTTCCAAAGCTGCCTGCACCGCCCGTCCGGATTGCTCAGGCAACAGGGTCGGCAAACACCAACCCATGGGGTCGACAGCTTCGACTGTGAAGCCGCCATTCAACAGATCGTTGGTGAACTCACAGCCGATCAGCCCAGCGCCGATGATGGCCACCTTTTTTGCGCCCTTGGCGGCCAGCAAATCCTGAAAACGTCGGTAGTCGTCGAGGTCATTCACGCCGAGCACCTCATCAGCCGCATCACCACCAATGGGGGGCCGAATCAATTCGGCACCCAATGCCAGCACTAACTCGCTGTAAGGCAATGTCTCACCACCCTCAAGGTGCACAGTTTGTGTCTGGGTATCGATACTCGCGACCCGGGTTCGAGTGCGGACCGTGACGTTGAGTTGCTCTGCCAATTCCTCGGCACTCTGCGCCGCCAGCTTGTCGGCGTTGAGGTCCTTCGTATAGCCCGTTGAGATCATTGGCTTCGAGTAGCCTTCGCCGCCATCAGACGTCAGCACCGTTATCTCGACGACCTCATCCTTGCGCCGCAACTCGCGCACCAGGCCGTAGCCGGCCAGCCCTGAACCAATGACAACAACCGAGCGCGGGCTGGCGTCGGCAGAGCCCTCAGAGTTCGCCTGCTCTGCAGGTGTGTCACTCTCGTCGGAGCCAGGAATCAATTCGAAGTCGTCTTTGCCCACACCACAGTCCGGACAGGTCCAGTCATCGGGGACGTCCTCCCACTTGGTACCGGGCGCAATGCCGTCCTCGGGCCAACCCTCTTTCTCGTCGTAAATCAGTCCGCAGACGATGCATTCCCAACGGGCCATGGATGATCTTCCTCTTTATTTACTGCGCATTTGTGATGACGGCCCGCAGAGTGCCAGCATGGGACACTACTGTCACGCACAGATGCCCTACGCGGGGGTTCTTTTTCCCGGACGGTGGCGTGCGTCCGCCGGGGGCGATCTATACAGCGGCTGCGAGTTGCGTCGCCTGGTTGATCGCCGTCTTCGCATCCAGCTCGACGGCCTCGTAAGCACCGCCAACCAGATCCACCGACAGACCTTCTGCCTCCAGCGCGTCGTACAGACTGCGCTCCGGCTCTTGACCGGCACAGATGATCACCGTGTCGACGTCGAAGGTCTTTGGCTGGCCACCGATCAACACGTGAAGGCCCGCATCATCAACACGCACGTACTCCACCGCGTTGACCATGTTCACGCCACGACGATTTAGCAAGAGCCGCTTGGTCCAGCCGGTGGTCTTGCCAAGACCACGGCCCACGGGCGTGTCTTTACGCTGCATCAACCAGACCTCGCGGTCGGCCTTGTTCACCACAGGCTCCACGCCGGTGACGCCACCGCGGGGATGGTTCTCGAAGTCCACGCCCCACTCCTTGGCGAACAAATCGATGTCGAGCGCCGAGCTGGTGCCTTCGTGGGTAATGAGCTCAGTCACGTCAAAACCGATACCACCGGCGCCCACGACCGCAACTTTTTTACCGATCGGCTTGTTGCCTTTGATCGCGTCGATATAGCCCACCACCTTCTCGTGGTCGATGCCGGGAATGTTTGGCACGCGCGGGCTAATCCCCGTCGCCACCACCACGTGATCGAACCCAGCCGCGGAGAGTTGTGTTGCATCAACGCGCTCACCGAGTTTTACCGTCACGGCGTACTTATCGAGCATGGCGCGGTAGTAACGCAGGGTCTCGTGAAACTCTTCCTTGCCCGGCACCTGCTTGGCCAGATTGAATTGCCCGCCCACCTCATCAGCCGCATCAAACAGTGTCACGGCATGCCCACGCTCGGCTGCCACCGTCGCGTAGGCCAGCCCGGCAGGGCCAGCACCCACCACCGCAATATTCTTGGTCTCCGACGCCGGACCCCACTTGATCATGGTCTCGTGGCAAGCACGTGGATTGACCAGACACGACGTGGTCTTCATCGCAAAAGTGTGGTCCAGGCAAGCCTGATTACAGGCGATACAGGTGTTGATCTCGTGCTCTCGGCCCTCTGCCGCCTTCTTCATGAGCTCGGCATCGGCCAGCATGGGCCGCGCCATTGAGACCAGATCGGCGTCGCCATCGACCAGTACCGCCTCGGCGACATCCGGCATGTTGATGCGGTTAGAGGTAATCACCGGAATAGAGACCTCGTCGCGCACTCGCTTGGTCACGCCGGTAAACGCACGGCGCGGCACCATGGTGGCGATGGTGGGCACCTGGGACTCATGCCAGGTGAAATGGGTGGAGATCATCGACGCGCCGACAGCCTCAACGGCTTTTGAGAGCAGCGCGATCTCATCCCAGCTCATACCGCCCTGCAGCATGTCCATCGCCGCAATGCGGAAAATCACGATGCAATCCGAACCCACCGCCTCGCGCACACGACGCACCACCTCGACCGGGAAGCGCATGCGGTTCTCGTAGCTACCACCCCACTGATCGGTCCGCTGGTTGGTTTTTTCGACCAGAAACGTCGACAGCAGATAGCCCGCGGAGCCGATGATTTCGACGCCGTCGTACCCGGCCTGCTGCGCCAGCTGTGCACAGTGGGCGTGGTCAGCAATCTGTTTTTCGATGCCCGCCTCGTCCAGTTCGTTTGGCGAGAACGCACCGATGCGGGAGCGAACCGGTGAAGGCGCGACAGCCGCTTCGTTATAGGCCAGCGCCCCCATGTGCAGAATCTGCAGACAGATCTTGCAGTCGGGCGCGGCCGCGTGAACAGCATCGGTGACAATACGGTGACCGGCAGCCTCTTCTTCCGTATTCAGTTTGGATGCGGCGGCGAGCGGCTTGCCGTCCTCACCCTTGAGGACCAGACCACCCTCTTCATTGGGAGAGATACCGCCGGTGATGATCATGCCAACGCCACCAGCAGCGCGTTCGGCGTAAAACGCCGCCATGCGCTCGAAGCCGTCCGGCTGCTCCTCGAGGCCAGTGTGCATCGATCCCATAATGCAGCGGTTGCGCAGCTGCGTATGCCCAAGGTCTAACGGCGAGAACAAGTTCGGGTACTGGGCGTGGCCGGGCAACTCGGCTTTGGCATTCATAGTCTGGTCTCATTTCTTCAACAGCGAATGGGGCGGCAAGATACCTCACCCCGACACAGGATGACAGGACTCTGCCTGAGTCAGTGTCGGATGCATCAAGACAAAAACTGAACCCCACACCTTGCCTGTGTTACGTGCTTGAGGCGCGACTGTCTCAGTGGCGGGCCCATGTGAAGGAGAGACGGACTGATATGGCAGGACTGTGATCCGCGACCTGCGCCTTTCAATCCGCCCACCCCGGTGACGCCCGGGTGGAAGAAAGCCCCGGTTTGGACCCGGATAGCGGGTGTGCGTAACGCATTAGGTGACTGCCGGGCGCCTGTGCAAAGTTATGTATAGATTATTAGACATAAATGCAGTAAACATATTGGTACAAAGGGGCAGTATTGGCTCAGAAACGTGGCTAGAACCGCATTACTGACAGTTGGACGTTTTCCCGCGGCACTGACGCTGGCGCGGGGCCTGCACGAGCATGGCGTCCGGGTCGTTGTGGCCGACCCCATGAAGCGCCAGCTCTGCTCCGTCAGTCGTGCTGTGGCCAAAACGTTTCAGGTTGCCCCACCCAATACCGACATCGCGGGGTGGGAGCGAGACATACTCGACATTATCGAGCGGGAGAACGTGACCGATCTGATCCCGACTTCCGAGGAGGTCTGTCACGTCGCCAACCTCGCCCCTCGCCTGACTAAGACGGCGCGTTATGTTGGTCCATCGGCCGAGTGGATCACGCAGTGGCACGACAAGCTGGCGTTCGTGAACTACGCGATCAGCCGCGGCGTGACCGCCCCTTCTGTCTACACCACAGCCGATGGCGAGGCGCGCGCACTGATACGCCAAACCGAGTGCGTGCTTAAGCCACGCCGCGGATGTTCTGGCACCGAGGTGTCGTTCATTCCGCCGGGCAGCACCCTGCCACCGCCGTCACAAGACATGCTCCTGCAACGCAGAGTTCAAGGTAATCATCTGTATACACTGAGCTGGGTGGATGCCGGCGAGGTAAAAGCCACGGCCAGTTATCGGGGCAGCACCCACAGTGGCACAGTGGCGATTGGCTTCCAGAGCGCGCCCACACCGTTCTCGGTCAAGCAGTGGATTGAACAATTCGTCGCCGACACCGGTGTCACCGGGTTTCTGAGCTTCGACTTCATTCTCGACCGCAGCGGGATTCCTTGGGGCATCGAATGTAATCCCCGGCTGAGTAGCGGCGTGCACTTCATCGAAGAGGCGTGGTTGGGCGCCGCGGTCATGGGCGAGGCGAGCGGATCCCCCTCTATTAGCCCGGCCGGCAAGCGCGCGCAGTGGAGCTACTCCACGCTCACCGAAGCTTACAAGCACCTGTTCCGATTTCAGATCCCCGAGTTGATCCGCTGCCTGCGGGACTTGTTCGTCTCACGCGATGCAGTCTGGTCGTGGCGCGACCCCCTGCCCTTTATCCTGATGACACCCCTGTGCTGGGAATTTATCTGGCGATCGATACGCGAGCGGATACCGATTGGCGACGCCAGTCAGTGTGATATCGCCTGGCACTGGTTTAAGCCGGGGTTTCAACAAGAGTTCCGCCAGGAAACCCCCGAGGAAACGGCGATTATGCCGCGGGGGAACGAACGTGAAGCATGACCTGGTCAGCTGGCCGCGTCGTCATGCGCGCAGCGGGGCGCACGGTTTGGCCGGGCTCCAGCAGCCAATCAAAACGGCGCACCAACTCAGCCAGAATCAATACACTTTCCGTTTGCGCAAAACCGGCGCCAACACAGGTATGAGGTCCCTGACCAAAGGGAATGTAGGCACCCTGCACCAGCGTTGCCTCCTGCTCGGGCAGGAATCGCTCGGGTTTGAACGCGTGGGGGTCTGGCCACCACTTACTGTGTCGCTGCAGCGTCCACGGCGCGATCATGACCAGCGCGCCTTTGCGCAGACGCCGCCCACCCACTGTGGCCTCGCGCAGTGCCACCCGCGGCATGAAGGTAATCGGTGGATACAACCGCAATGTCTCTTTGAAAAACGCCTTGGTCAGCGGCAGTTGTCGGGTGTGCTCAAAGCTCATCGGCGCATCGCCGACGACGGCGGCGATCTCCTCGCGCAGCCGGGCGAGCCAGTGGGGTTGGTCCGCCAACATATAAAATGCCCAGGTCAGCGCGCTCGCCGTGGTCTCGTGGCCCGCCAGAAAAAAGACGCCCAGCTGATCAATGAGCGCTTCGCGGGAGAACGGCGCGCCACTCTCTTGATCGCGCGCGGCGATAACGCTGCTGGCGATGTCATCAAAGGCCTCGGGGTTATCGAGGTGCGAGTCGACCAGCGTTCCCAGGTGTCGACGGATACGCTCGCAGGCGGCCAGCACCTCCTGCGGCTGCGGAATGTCACTCCAGGCGGGCTTAAAGATCAGACGCAACACGTCGACCTGCACCGCAGAGCGCTCAAACAGCGTGAAGTCCTCGAACACATCGACGGCCACGCCGGTCTGCAGCGGCGTCGAGAACACGGTGCGGCAGATGATGTCCGCCGTGAGGTGACTCATGGCGAGGTCGAGGGAGAACGCCTCGCCGGACGCAGCCTTTTCCTCCAACGTCAGCAGGTGATCATCAACGGCCGCCTTCATCGCGCCAAAGGCATGGCTAATGCGCATGTGCGAGAAGGCGGGGTCAATCATTGCTCGCTGGCGTTTCCAGCGCTCGCCATCGGTCACAAAAATACTGTCGCCGATCAGGTGCTCCAGCGCATTGACCATCAGGTCACTCTTGGGGAACACGCCCTCGGCATCGCGCATGATCTCGCGCACGGCGTCGGGCTCGTTGAAGAGCACCGTCGAGCGCCGGGAGTAACCCAGGTTACCGACGTCAAAGTGATAGGCAGCAGCGGGCAGGAGCTCAAGCAGGTTGCCATCCCCCTTCCACAGCACGCGCGCAAGCGCGACCACCGACCACAGCGACAGCGGCTTGGGTGGGATATACAGCTCCGGTGCGCTCATCTCACAGTCCCGACTCGATCGATGCAGTATGGAGGGGGGGCCTGATGGTGTCGACCCACACTCTGTTTGAGTGGCTGGTGGGGCTCCACATCGCCACCGGTACGGTCGGGCTGATTGTGGTGTGGATTCCGATCGCCGGAAAAAAAGGTGGCGTACTGCACCGTCGCGCCGGCACCTTATTCGTTCAGTCGATGATCGCCACGGGCTTTACTGCGGTAGCAATCAGTCTCACCACATTGTCTGACCCCACAGGTACTCATCCGCATTTGGCAGCGCACCCGATCTTCGCGGATCCGCTGGCCATTACCAATATCTTTGGCTGGATGATGCTTTACCTCGCCACCCTGACGGTCAACCTCGCCTGGCAGGGTTGGCTCAGTCTGCGCAATGGCCGCGATCACCTGCGCAATCGCGTCTGGCATAACCTGCTCTCTCAGGTGTTGTTAACCGTTGTATCGGCCAACTGTTTTGTACGGGGCGTTGCAGCCGCAGAGCCAATGATGATGGGCATCTCCATGGTCGGGTTCGCCACGGTGGCCACCAATTTATGGTTCATCTATAAGCCACAACCACTGCCGACAGACCGTATCAAGGAACACATCAAGTGCCTCGTCGGCGCCGGCATCTCGGTTTACACGGCATTCTTTGCCTTTGGTGCCGTACGATTCATTCCTGAGCTGGCGTTGCAACCCGGGCTCTGGGCGGTACCGCTCATTGTGGGTCTGACATTAATCATTTATCACCAGCGCGTCGTCACCCGGCCGCTGCGAAGCAAGTTGCGGGTCGCATGAGCGCCAAGCACGCCATTGTGATCGGCGCCGGTGCAGGTGGTTTGTCCGCCAGCATAGATCTGGCG
>Ga0181605_10003600_pt1 | contig 12690 bp, 11 predicted proteins | sample 041ome_11_FD_148676 | JGI IMG/M metagenome (GOLD analysis project Ga0181605, IMG submission 148676) | Coastal salt marsh microbial communities from the Groves Creek Marsh, Skidaway Island, Georgia - 041411US metaG (spades assembly) | ecosystem: Environmental > Aquatic > Marine > Intertidal zone...
AACAGTTTCGCCCTTGGCAACGGTGATGGAGTTCGGCTGTTATTTCATTCGCGTCGCACACAACAAACACCACACGTCAGTCATCGCGTCATCGAGTGTGTTCCACATGTCCGAATACATGTGGCCCCGTCGCGCGCGCGCACATCCCACATAATGGTGCGCGATTATACCATTATACGACCACGCGCCGCATGACATAAAAATCACAACCCCACGAGACGAGTCATCATCACATGTCCGAACGCATCACCGCGCGAGACGTACGAAGAACCCGAGCTCGCCGTTGTCGCCACCGAGCTTGATGGTGGCCGCGAACGCCGGGGAGGACAACGCGAGGGTGGTCGCCGCGACGACGGCAGCCTGTGCAAAGGCGAACGAGAAATATACCGTGCATACGTATGCGTCAGTGTCTTTCTTCTGTGCGCGTGGTGCGCGTGGTGCGCGCGGTCGCGGTCGCGCTCGAGGCGTGGCATCCGCGTCACCCGCGGGATATCGCGCGTGGGGGTGAATTCTTCACCCGCGCGCGATTGTTCCGGCGTCGTCCGCGCTCGACGCGCGCGCGCGCGCGGGGTGTAAACATGCATATATATCGCGCGTAAAATCATCCATGCGATGCACCGATCGCCGGTCGCCCGACCCGCGAACGTCGCACACGCCCCGACGATCGATCGATCGCGCGCGATCGAGGGTAACGTAACCGCATCGTCGTCGTCATCATCGCCCGATGGAGGATTCCGACGACGACGACGACGACGCGACGACGACGACGACGCAACGACGACGACACAAAACACGCCCATCACGACGACGACGACGACCTACCTTCTTGACGTTTTCGAACGACGCCGTGGTGACCTTGGCGACGGACGTCTTGGCGACGGACGTCTTGGCGACAACCTTGACGCCGGTGAAAGAGCTCGTGATCGTGGACATGATGGTCGTTCGTTCAATTCGCGCGTGACGATGAATGCGGTGGACGCGCCCCGCGGGGTGCGCGCCTGGTCGTGACCCGCGGGTTTAGGATCGATCGATCGCGTGATCGATCGCGATCGCGCATCGATGCGCGTGTTCATCGATCGATGCGTGCGATCGATCGAGTATCGCGCGCGATCGCGTGACACGACGACGGGGCTCGCATCGCGCGAGTGTCGCGATCGCGTACATTGATCGATGCGTGCGATCGATCGATCGATGCGTGCGATCGATCGATGAACACGCGCATCGATCGATGCGTGCGAACGCCGAACGCGGCGGCTTTTTTTCGGGCGACACACCGCGACGCCATTGGACGACGGCGATGTTTTCGGCGTGTTTCGGGAGCAGCGCGCGGGATTTAGGGCGCGCGTTGGGTGACGACGACGACGATGGTGGTAAGAGCGTGGCGTCGTCGTCGTCGTCCAAGGCGTCGGCGCGCCGCCGCCGGGGCGACGACGGGGGGCGACGCCCCGGTATGGCGCGGTCGAGATTCGCGCCGTCGTCGTCGGGGGCGGCGGTGGGACGCGCCGATGGGACGAGCGCGAGCGAGAGTGGGACGCCGAGTGAGGACGACGATGAGGACGACGACGACGAGGGGTCGATGCGTGGGTGTGATTTTGGGTTGAGTCGAACGACGTGGCGCGCGAACGTGAGGAACGGCGTGGACGCCAACGCCGCGCTGCGCACGTGGTTGAAGCGACGAGAGATGTGGCGTAACGTTGGAAATCGATCGGGGCGACGACGCGGTAGTGGTACGCACGGCGATCACGGTGCGTCGCCGACGACGAGCCATTTATCGCTCACGTCGTTATCGTCGTCGTCGAGGAGGTATGGCGTGAGTAAGCGACAGGGGATACCGAACGGGGCGTCGTACGACTCGTTTCTCGCCAACCGACCGGCGAGCAAGGCGTTTAAACAACCCATCGCTTTGCCCGATATGGTGGATTTCCTCAATCAGTGTTGGGCCGAGGGTGATGGGTTGTGATGGATGATCGAATCGTGTTGTAATTGATACTAGCCGCAGCCGCAGTCTCTGCTGCGTAGTTTGAAACTTTGAAACGAGGCGTTAAAACACAATCACTTGATTGTACAATCGCGTCACACCCCGTCGCGATGGACACCGTGTCGCGATTATTCGCGAAATACGTCGCCCCAGTGGTCGTGCCTGGCGCGCACGCGCACGACCACCACGCGTTGGCGGCGGCGGCGGCGGCGGCGGCGTCCCCGGCGTCCTCGCACGAGCTCCACCCGAGGCGGTTATCGTTCGCGCTCAGTTCGCCATCGACGGCGGCGGCGGACGCGCACGCGGCGGCGGCGTCGACGTCATCGAAAGAGCGCGGTCCATCGCGGTTCTTCCAACGCGCCACGACGGTGGCGTTGCAGACGCTCACGGGAAAACGCGCTCGAGAGGATGGGGACGCCGCGGGCGCAAAGGCGCGGACGGCGGCGTCGGGCGCGAATACGACGCCGACGGGCGGAGGTAAACGCGCTCGAAGCGCTCTTGCGCGCGATGTTGGCGCTTTTGAACATAGAACTACCCACGACGCGGTCGAACGCGGCGATGATGCGGCCGGAATGTCGTGGCCGAGCGTCAAGCGTAAACGCGGCGGCGCGCGCGGAGCGGAGGACGACGACGCGCTCGACGACGACGACGCGCCGGCGGCGCATAAACGTAAACTCACTGTGAGTGATGACGTCGCGCTTGGGTTGCGTGTGAGTGCCGTGCACGCGAACATGCGCATTACGCCAGCGTTGGTGGTGACAAAGGTGTTGAAGGGCGGTCGGCTCGACGGCGAACGGCTGTTACCCGCGCCGACGTCTTCGAGAGTCGCGGCCAAGGCGATCAAGGCTAAGCGCGGTCCATCCCGTCGCGGTCTTCCTCGTCGCCCACGATCGAGTATGATTGATAGAGTCGCGCTCACCGCGTCTGAAGGCGCGGAGTTTGTGGAATTACCTGAGGACAGGGCGGAGCGCGAAAAGGCTGAGGCGCTCAAGGCGCCGGCGCTCAGCCTCGGCGCCTCGGCGCCGACGTCGTCGACGACCTCTGCGGGAACGTTTACATTTGGCGCGCCGAGTGATGCAAAGAAACCCTTAGCGATAGGTGCACCATCGTCTGCGGCGACTGTGGCGGCGATAACAACCACGACGACGACGACGACGACGTCGTCGAGCGGCGCCGGAGGCTCAATTTTCGGCGCCGCCGCGAAACCATCCTCCACGTTCACTTTTAGCGCACCAACACCGACACCGACGGCGTCGACGGGAACTGGTGCAATACCAAACCCATTCGCATCGACGACGGCGACGCCAAATCCATTCTCCGCGCCCCCCCCGAGCGGCGGTTTCTCCTTTGGCGCCGCGCCCGCGCCCCAAGGCGAACGTCGCGTCGTTCGCGCCCGTCGTCCATCGCGCCGATAACCACCACCACCATAGACATCACTTTTGCATAGTAGTCATGTATGTATACTAGTATATTCACGTCTACTCCATCTACTCCACCCAAGTCGCCCAAAGCGATCGATCGATCGATCGTCCGTCGCTAAACGTCGCGTTCAAATCCATCCCAGCTGTCGCAGCGCGTGCCATGGCGTTGCGGGGCACTCCACATATACACCACCCCAAACCTCTATATACACCATATCAGGGGTCCACACACGCGGCTGAACCACCCTATACACCCTATAAACCCACACCCATAGAGGGTTTACGACACACACTACACGAATCACCACACGAATCAACACACGATAATACCGTCGTCGACGTCGTCGCCTCTGGATGACTCGGACGCACGGAACGACGTCCTCTCGCGCGTCCGGCGTCGTCGTGCGTCCGCACACGTCGTCGCTCTCATGGCGTCGACGCGACGCACGACGCGCGCCGCGACGCGCACGACGATCGTAGACGACGCCCTCGTGGACGTCCAACGCACGCCCGAACGCGTCGCACGCCCGACCGATGACGTACGTCGCGCACAGATTGGGCGCGCGCACAATCTCGCTTGTTGTTTTTTCGCGCGCGTTTTTCGCGTCGCGCGCGATCGGGTTCCGACGCGTGCGCGCGCGCGTCGACCGCGCGATCGCGGGTGCGTGCGCGTGATGTGAACGAGAGACTTACGATGGATATGTCGCGCGCGTTTCGTACGCAGGTTTCGGCGTTGCTCGCGTCGCCATTTCTGTTATTCGCCAACGCGCTGAGCCCGATTACCCCGCGACGCAGCGCGCATCGCGATGGCGCGCTCGATGACGCCATGTTGGCGCTCGCGGATGACGACGGCGACGGCGACGGCGACGGTGATGATGGCGCCGGACGCGCACCGCGGGTGCTTGATGGTGACGCGCACACGCCTGATGGACGCCGGCGCGCGCGCGGTGGGCGCCAGGGTGCGCACACGGCGCCCGCGATGGGGTGCTTTAACAGCCCATCGCGCCACGCGAGGTGAGGGTTTAGAGGGCGATCGCGGGGTCCGGCGCGACTCGATGATGCGACTCGATGATGCGACTCGATGATGCGACTCGATATGGATGGTGTATTGGTGGTTTGTTTACATTGCGTTGTTTGTGTGTGTGTGTGTGAACATGTTGTGGTGTACGTGTGTACTGACGAGCGCGTGTTTGAACGCGCGCCCGACAGCGACGCGAGCGCGATGTCAGACGTCGAACGGTTGGCGTTGAGCGTGGATGCGTCTATTCGACACCGATCGTCGGCGACGACGGTGGGTGGGGCGACGACGACGGGTATGGATGCACGCATGATTCGACGGCAGGTGCGTTAAATTAAATGGTTTTGTGTGTGTGACGCGTGATTTTGTGTACGCGCTCGAGGAACATCGCGACGGAGACGTAATCTGACGACGCGCGTGAATATTCTCCTCGTTTTGTTCTCAATGCACAGCTTGATACCGAGTTTGGCGGTCTTGAAATGAACACGTTGGAAGATGATAAGTTTATGTTACAAAATATGTACGACGAGTTTGATGATTCCGTGATTGGCATTGAAAGCCACGAAAACACCCCCAGTCGCGGATCGGCGAGGCGCGACGAAGCTTCGGGCAAGCGATCGAGCGCGACGGGGGCGTCTGTGGAATGGACCAAGGGGTTCACGAAGACGTTGAAAAATTTCGACGTGGATTCTCCGCGCGTTGGCACTCGATCTATTCGACGCGTGTCCTACCAAGGTTCCGCGGCGACGATGGAGACTCCAGTGGCCAAGGCGACGACGTCTCGACGCGCGTCGGGCGCGAGTAAGAATTCGACGACGCCGCCGTCGACGATGAGCGCTCGCACGCCGATGAACGCTGGGGGGTTTGATTCTGCGTGCCGACCTGTGGTGGCCGAAAGCAAGAAGTGCAACTGTAAGAAGAGTAAGTGCTTGAAGTTGTACTGTGAATGCTTCGCCGCCGGGGCGTATTGCAAGGATTGCTCGTGTTTGACGTGCCAAAACACGGCGGACAACGCTCCGCTTGTGGAGAAGACGAGACATCAGATTGAGTTGCGCAACCCTAACGCGTTCGCGAGCAAGATTTTGGAAGATGACGGAGATGACATTGCTCGACACACCAAGGGTTGCCACTGTAAGAAGAGTGCGTGCTTGAAGAAGTATTGCGAATGCTTCCAAGCGGGTGTCAAGTGCCAAGATTATTGCAAGTGCGAAGGTTGCAAGAACAATGTGGATGGCCCCGCGGCGGGTCCGCGCGGCGGATCGGCGACGAAGAAGGCTGCGGGTGCGGTGGCATCGGTGGTGTCTGTAGCGAGCGCGAAGAAGAGCGCCAAGTCTAAGAAACATATTAAAGAGGCGAGCGCAGCGGCGGCCAACGCGGCGCGGGCGATGCAAGACGATCTCCACATCGAAGACTTTAAGCTTGACGTGTTGGGCTCACCCATTCGCTCGTTCGAGCACGCGAATGACTTAACGAGCGAATATGCGACGATAAACAAGTCTATCGAGCAGTCTCCGTTGCGCACGCTCTTGCTTTCTGAGGGCGTCACGCTTTCACCGTTGTTTACAAACAACAACGGGTTCATGACGGGCATCGCGTCGCCTCTTCGCGTAGGTCAAATGTCTCCGCTTCGCTCGAGCATGATGTCTCCATTCACGCCAAGCATGCGCTCGGGAAAATTTAGCATCCGTCCTCGCGGCGGTAAGGTGCCAGTGCCCCTCTTCAACGACGATAGTAGTGGGGAGTTCAAGACGCCGCGAGACGTCAAGACGAACGACGTCTTCAGTGGCAAGCACGACAGTTCTCTTCGGGCGACATTTACGTCGCCCATCCCTCTCAGTACCCCTGATGTGTTCGAATAAAGTAAAATCAGCTACAGTCTTGTGTTGAAGATCATTGTGTTACTCAAGTAGAGTACTGACCGCTCAAAGTGTCTTCACGCGTTTCGCGATGAAAGCGCTTGGAGCGTCGGAAGCAATATGTTGGTGTTTTCTCATCTCTATTCGCGTCTCGCGCGCACACGCGCGCAGACGCTTGATTCCTGGTATCGTGCCTGATATATCAGACGAATGTAATATGTAGATACGTCATTTTTGGTTTATTCATCATCGAGCAAACCAGCGCCCAAACTGTCCTGTGCGACCATCCCGAAGAGGCACCTTCACAATCTCGCGCATCGCGCGTCGCTCCTCGCGAACGAGACACGAACCGCACCCTCTCGAGCGCGCTCGCACGCGAGCACACTCCACCGCCGCTGTGTGGCGACGCGCGCGCACCAGGTTGAACCAACCGCGCGCTCGACGCGCCAGTTTTTCGCGCTCGCAATCCGCCTCACAATCACAATCCACTGATGGATCCTTACGACCCTTACGCGTCGACGCCGGTTCGTTACCCATCGACGTCGTCGTACGTGAGCGTACCGACGCCATCATCGCACGGCTCGGGGGCGTACGGGTCGTCGCCGTACGCGGGACAGGCGTACGACGGTGGTTCGAGACGACAAGGACTCGCGTCGACGCCGAGCGAAGTCGCGGGCGCGCCCACAGGGAACGCGCGTTATCGATGCATGATGCTACCCACTGGGGATGACGATGATATCATCAACGTCGTTGCACAAGTTGGGTTAGATGGCGTGAAATGCTTTGCCGAGGGAGACGCCGATGGAGCGACGCCTTTGCGCGCGTTTGCGTTGACGAGGGTGGCAAAATGGACGCTGACGGATCCTACGATTTTAACGGTGACGATTAAGGGTGATGGAAGTGATGTCGTGTTGGCATTTAGTGCGGATAAACCCACGATAAGTGCGCTGATGGATGTGCTGACGACATCGGCGTTTCAGTGGTGCGAGTTGAATGGGCACGACGCGTTGGGCACCGTTGTGTCCACGAATAGCGGAAATGGAGCAGAGTGGACCAATCTCAAGGCGAGTGTGGGTGCAGATGTGCGCGCGTCACCATTGACTGGCCGCATGATCACCGACGCGGGCGTTCGGTATTGGGAAAACCCCGAATACGGGGGATGGTTATTCAAGCAAGGCGAACACTTTCGCACGTGGCGTCGACGCTGGTTCGTCTTGAAGGATGGGCATCTGGCGTGGTTTAAAAAGAACGTTGTCAACGACAAGTCGTGCGTGCGTGGGGTGATACCATTATCAACGATAGATTCCGTATCGATTGCCACGGATTCTACCGTCGGTAGACCGTACGGGATTCACATCGCCGGAGCGCACGCCATGAAGGTGGGTGCCCAATTCTTAGTCGCGGAATCCGAGCAAGAACGTAAGTTTTGGATGGACGCATTGCAGCGAGCGATGCAGTCTTCGACACAGTCTTCCAGCGAACAGCTCAGTCGTGGTTTCACACAGGCGATGGCATCGACGCCGACTTCAATGCCCGCTCGTGCACCGACTGCGGCTTCACCGCGAGCGTACGCCGACACGTCCAACATTCACGTTGAAGTGCAAGTACAGCCGAGCTGTGACTCGTATCGCTCACCCGAACCCACGCGCGCCACCCAGCCGGCGCCTGGGGCATCTTACATGACACTTCCCGCGCTTCCATTCGCGCACCCGTCTTCAGCTGCGGGTTCGGCGGCGTTCACTGCTCCGCCATCTGCACCCGTGTCGTCTGACTATTACTCGAGTGCGGCGTATCCCGCCGTCCCGTCGCGCGCGCCGCAGCCACAAGCGGCGGCGCCACCGTCGGATTGGACCACATATCACACCCCAGAAGGGAAACCGTACTACTATAACGCGCGCACTGGCGTGACGTCCTGGGAAGCGCCGCATTAGCTGCGCTACTACCGCTTGTACAATACAGTAAAAACACTTTTAACTCAGTCCTCACAACGCGACGCTGCACGGGCGAACAATGTCGGTGGCCACGACGACGCGTTCGCCGTGCGTTATTCACACTCCCTGTCGCACGCCACAACGTCCTGGGTGCCGTGCGTCGTCGTCGTCGTCGTCTTCGTCACGGCCGCGCGCAAGTCTCGAGTTCACGCTTGAAGTCACCGAAGACGCCGCAGATATCCGCGCCGCCGCAGCCTGCCGCGCGCTCGCGTTCGCAAATTATCCATCCGACCGTTCAATATTTGCCATTCGCAGCGCGATTGCGATGAAAATCGATGCTGAGAGCGCAGCGCTCGGGAGAAAGATTCACGGCGGCTCGCCCGCTGAAGGCGGCGAGGTTGGCCACGACGACATCGACGTCGTCTGCATAGTCGCTCGCGCGCCGTGCGTGGGCGGAGAATTACCAGTAGGGTTTGATTTACGCGCGCTTGATCCACAGTGTTTGAGCGTGCGCGAGTGCGGGTCATCCATCGTCGTAGGAAGTTTGGACGTCAACGTCGGCGCAAATCTGCCGAGTGAGGAACTCCTCGGGACGCTGAGCTCGGGACGCCGAGCATATTTAAGCAACGTATCTGTGCTCGATCCAGCGCGGCGTCAAGGCGTGGCGCGAGCGTTGATTGAGCGCGCCATGCAACTCGGCGCTGAATTAGGTTTAGAGACGATGTACGTGCACGTGAAAGTGTCAAACGTCGCGGCGCAAAATTTGTACTCGAGCGCCGGCTTTGAAATTGAATCACGTGAGAATCGTTCCGTCGAAACGACGCTCGGTCGCGAACCGCGTTTGTTGCTTCGGCGTCGCGTATAGCGTTATGTTGTTGTTTCTCTATTAATGTATCCCTATGTATCCCTATGTCTTCATTCGTCGGCGTGCGTGTTTAATTCCTTACCAATCGAACCTCGTCGCGGAAGCCCCGAGCTGCTCGCCTGCGGCGCTCGAGGGACGGCGGACGGCGCGCCTGAGAGTTTCATATTGCGCATCGCGAGCTCGGCAAGGTTCTTATACGTGAATTCACTGAAACAATCATCTGTTTCTTCCGTCTTCATGGACATTTGTCGCGTGAGCTCAAAGCCATCGTCACTAAATGAACTGTTGTCTCCGTCCGCGTCTTCATCCGGCGGCGCGTCCGCATCGCCGACGATGTTTTTTGACCGTCCCAAAGGCGAGCTCGGGACGAAATACGACGTGTCCACCTTGCTGTCGGGTTTAGGTACGAACACACTCTCAGCACTTTTGTCGTATACGGTTTCCCATTCAATGTTGGCAAACCACGGGTGCGCCTTGACATCCTCTGCGCCTCCAGCCGACCCCAATCTCTCGTCGACGTCGTGTGTCAGCAGCGCGTTGACGAAATTCTTCGACTCATCGCTCAACTCGTCACTATTTGCCGGCCATTGCACGTCGCATCCGATGATGTTCGAAAAGATCGCTAGCGGCGTGGGCGCGTTGAATGGCGGTGCGCCGATGAGCATTTCGTACGCCATGACGCCGAGCGCCCACCAATCGACAGCTTCGCCGCACGGCTCGCACAACAACACCTCGGGCGCGAGGTAATCGGGCGTGCCTTTCGCTCCAGACCCAGGCCGCGACGCGGACATCGAACGACGATGGAGCTTACGAGAAGGACTCGCGGACGGGCTTCGTCGCACGTCGCTCGCCGCCATCATGCGATGAATTGGGCTATTCATGTTTGACGCGTTGTCAATCATCGCAAAGCGCATGGACGCGCCGCTGCTGGGCGACGCAGGAGAGCTCAAGCTACCAACTCCTCCGAAACTCCCTCCGTAAGAACTTGGAGAATCACTCCCACTATCAACGGTGGGATCGAAGCCCTCAGCGTCGCGGTCAATGCGTGACAAGCCGAAATCGGCGAGCTTGATGTGCCCGTCGGATGCGATTAAGCAGTTTCCTGGCTTTAAATCGCGGTGTGTGACGCCTTTGGAGTGCACGTACTCGAGCGCTAAAGTAATCTCGGCGCAGTATCGTCTCGCATGCTCCTCTGATAAACGCCCGAGCTGTGAAAGTAAAGAGTACAAATCACCCCCGTTGGCATACTCGGTGACCAAGTACGCGTGCCGCGCCGACGTAAACGAGTAGAAGAGTTTAATCGTAAACGGATTCGCCGCCGCAATTAGGGCGTCACGCTCGGCGACGACTTGATCCATCATATTTTTGTAAACCAGATCACGTTTGCGAATCGCTTTGACGGCGAAGAAATCTCCAGTCGCATACTTTTGCGCGAGAAACACGCGACCGTGCGCGCCGCCGCTGATGAGTTTGATAATTTTAAAGTCATCAATCGTCACTTGATCATTCGCCACGTCTTCAGCAGATGCCAGCGATTCATCGCCATGGCTCGACCGCGCGTGACTGTCAAAAGATGTTCGTCGCGAACGCTGTCCAATGCACATCTCGTTGTGCGTCGGCATGTCAACCTTGGCGATGGGCTGTTCACACAGACGACAAATGACGACGCCTGGCGGGATCCTTGCCGGCTCTTCCTCAAACGAAGACGCGTTTTCGCCGCTTAAAATGTGCGGTGAGTAAAATATTCTACTCGGCGACGCACACACCGAGCTAATAGATCTACGTTTCTCCCGTCCACCACTTTCAGAATGCATTTCTTCATCGTCGTCGTCGCTCAAATCCGGCGTGCGCATATCCGACCTCCCGTCGTCGTCAGCGAGCATTTGCGCCAAACCACCAACCACGAGATGTGGCACCACAGTATTAGTCGTCATCGTTGCAGCAGTATTAACGCCACCAACATCACTATTCGTCGTCGCCGCCACCGTCACCACGTCCTTCCCACCCGTCTCGTCCTCGCGCACGGCTCGCGTGTACTCGCGCATCGCTCTCGCGCGCGCCCCAAATTCCATCCGAATCGTCTTGCATTGCACCCTATACACATCCAACAATGCATCACCGTGACTCTCGTCCCTCAACACATCATCTCTGGCGTGCGTGGCGAGCGTGCTCAGGGCGAATAACATCGCCACGCTCGCCTCTCGATGCCACGAAGCTCCACCGTCCCGCTGCCGCAGCGCGCACTTCAACCCATCGATCACTCCGAGCGTCACGCGCAGCATCGCGCGATCGCTCGTGCGGGATAACTCATTCGTAAACTCTATGAAATCCTCCATGTCTCTATCGTCGCTCGTCGACGTCGCATCATCGACGCCGTCCACCGCATCACTCGCGCGACGTCGGAGGTGGTCGAGAACGATGCGCCGAGCATCGGCGATCCCAGCGCGCGCGCGCTCGAGCACATCCGCGCGATGGCGACCGCGATCGATGGATAGTTTTCGCGGCGAACCCATGCGTGCGTGACCGTCGACACCGCGTGATCGCTCGCGCGTATGCATAATCGGAAGCGATTCGTTTCGACTCGATCGCGTCGACTGCACAGTCAGCGAATTCGTTCGTTCGATTCGAGTCGTCGCGCGTCGCGCGTCGTCCGTCGTCGCCACGCGACGCGATGTGTGTGTGTGCGAAATACGCTCGCACGCGATGCGCGCGTCGATCTGGCGATCGCGCGGTCGCGTGCGCGCGAGTGTCGACGCACGCGACGCGCGATTCGCGTAACGGAAATTTTTCGCGGGAAAAAATCTTTCGAGTGAAAAAGTGTCATATTACAATCGTGTCGTGTGCGTCGTTTATGCGTGCCACCACGGTTTACGTGGAGTCGAGTCGAGGTTGCGTGCGCGGAGCTGCCGCGGCGCTGGCGGATGCGCGGTCGTCGTCGCGTTCAGCGCGGCTTTCGACGTTTGCGAGGACGCAGCGGCGGGCGCGACGTCGTTTTCGACTCCGTCGGTTGGACGTGGCGCCTTTGCCGTCGTCGGATTTGTCGTCTTCTGAAGCTTGTGCGGTGGAGAGGTGATGCGTAACTCGAGCGCGGGTTTCGGCGCCGGCGAAGGCGCTTGACGCTTTTTTCCACGTTGCGCCGTCGGAGCGATGTGAGGCGCGTTTGGGGAGCTCAAAAGCGTCCCGAGCGCCGCGCGGCGGGCGTCGGTTGGCATCTTTGTCATTTTCACTGGTGCGGCGCGCTTCGGTTTGGCAAACTTTCCAAGTGTCGGTGTGATTTGTCCATCGTGCTCGTCGTCAACGTCGTGGGATTCGAACGCATCGACGTCAAACGCAAACGGGTCCGCCATCGTACACGCGCGCTTGGGCGCCAATACGCGCTTTTTGGGCGGCGCTTTCGCCTTGACCGGTTCTGGTTCTGGTTCTGGTTCTGGTGGTGCTTGTGGTGGAGGTGACGATGGCGGCGGAGACATCGGCTCTGGTTCATGTTCGATCGACGCTTTACCCCGCGTCGGTTTCGGTTTCGGTTTCGGTTTCGGTTTCGGTTTCGGTTTCGGTTTCGGTTTGGGTTTCGGATTTGCATTCGTCGGCGCTCGGTTCTCGCGCGCGGGCGCCGCCGCGACG
>Ga0181605_10003608_pt1 | contig 12675 bp, 23 predicted proteins | sample 041ome_11_FD_148676 | JGI IMG/M metagenome (GOLD analysis project Ga0181605, IMG submission 148676) | Coastal salt marsh microbial communities from the Groves Creek Marsh, Skidaway Island, Georgia - 041411US metaG (spades assembly) | ecosystem: Environmental > Aquatic > Marine > Intertidal zone...
ACAACTAAAGTAATACAGTATCATATTTCTTCGTCAAAGTCAATACCTACGTCGTGCTTATAGGTGTCCGTGTCGAACTCCTGTAGGCATTCTCTGACAGCCTTCAGACATTCCGAGCAGGTGTCCAAATATTCACCCGTATTGGGGTCTTTTCTGGTTGCTTCATAGTCTGACAACTCAGCATCACACATTTTACATCGCATCTTGCACGTCCATGCAGTCTGAAAACTGCTCTGAGATCTGTTGTAATCGATTGTAACGGGCTTTTAGCTCTGCCTCGTTCAGTTCCCTTAGATAATCACGAAAACCCTTCTCAGCCCAATCCATAAGCTCTTCCATGCGCATGAATGGTTGCTCATATTCCCAGAGCAGGTCGATCATTTCGTGTTGGTGCATTGGTTCTGTCATAAAATACTCCCTAGTATCAATAGAATCCACTCAATTATGCCATTGGAATTTTCAATAGTCAAAGCTCACACTCCGTTACAACTCCGTTCATGAAATCGTCCTCTGCTTGCATCTCTGCTCGCATTTCCCAGTAGGCTTCCATGCGCTCACGCTTGGCGTTGATTGCTTCACGCTCTGCGTCTGGGTCATAGAAGTATGGGTCAAAGTCTTCTCGGCTAGAATTTCGGTTCATAGTGTTTTCCTTCCTTCAATAGTTTGCTGTAGTGTTCATAGAGTCGCTTGTAGCCCTCTACAGTCTCTGGTGGGTCGTCGTGAAAGTCAGACTCTACCCACAGGTTTCGATAGTATGGCACAAGACGCGCTATGGGTTCAAGTCTGTCGTCTTCGTGCATTGGTCTGTCTGGGCGTTCTCGCCATTGTGGGCTACTCATGCCTCTATAATCTCCCAGTGTGGATAACTTACGTCTGCCAATATTCGCACAAGGTCGATCTTGTGTCTAGTCTTGCAGATTGCTTTTCCTGTCTTTGTGTCTACTAGATAGAATGTCACAGGAAATCCTCCAATTGTGGTTTCTCGTCGCCCTTGTACCAGTAGTTGAAAAACGCTCTATCTACTGGCTTAAGCTCAGGATTCAACACGACATACTCCCTAATCTGGAACATTCGCGAACCTGCAGCACGTGAGCCGCTCTCAGAGCCGAAGCCGTGCATTGGGTTGTATGAGTTGCAGACCTCGAAGAAGTCTTCTAGTAATTGTTTGTTCATCTCTCTACGCTCCAAACCTTGCGCTCGTGTAGTAGCGCGTCATTGCCTCCGAACCATTCGCTCTCGTCGTTCACGTAGACGAATGAGTCGTATTTGTACGGGTTGTATGTCACAGGTCGCCAGTGATCAGTTGACACCAACGGCATATCAGCGTCCCGCCAGTCGCCCACGATCCCTGCGTGTACGTTCTTCTTCTGCTCCTTGAGCACTCGCTGACGTCCTGCCTCTGAGACCTTCGGATAAGCCCCCGTGAGCCACACTGTGGGACGATGGGCTATCACTAGACCCTTTTGTGCCCCTTCGAGTGCCTTGATGCTCCAAAGGTGCTTGTGCAAGTTGTAATAGACGAACACTTTCATTTCTTCACCCTCTCAATGTTCAGTGAGTAGTATTTCACATTCTTCAGAATATACATCTGCGCTTGTTCACGTGTGGCGAACTCAGCCACGACCTTTCCCGATCGATCATCGACTACCTGATATTTCATACTGCAACCCTCTCAAGGTAGACAACACCGCCGCGAGTGTATACGTCAGCTCCTAGAGCGCGTAGGCGGCTTTTGGTTGTGTTGGTTGGGTAGTCCTTCAGTGTGTCGACATCGACCTCTACACGTCCTTCTATGACGTCTGCAATATGGTTTCCATGTAGGTAGACAGCACTCGTGCCAGTCGTGTCGTCAAAGGTCACCATTGTGTTTCCAGATGCCCAGTTGATACCCAGTGCAATAGCACCGTTCATTGCTTGCTCTATCTTACGCATTTAGATCTGCCTCCGTCATCATTTGCTCGTATTCGTCCGCCCAGTCGTAGGCGTGTCCCTGTGCGTCTTCGTAGTCGTCTATGTTGTAGTTGGTGAACACGTCGATCTCCCAACCGTCGCAGTCGTAGACGTTGAACGTCGCGCTACCATTCCACACGATGAAGATGTCATTGTCACTGTAGGCGATGAAGTCGCCCTCTGAAGGTGCATATGTACCCATGTTGTTGTCCTCCTGTTGGACTGATTGAATTGAGAGGTGCCACTGTATCCCAATGGCACCACACAAGCAACCCTCACTTGATGAACTCAACCTCTAGTTCTAGTCTGTCGTGATTGTATTCATCTGCTAGACGATTGAACACCGTCAAGAAGCTCTCCTCTAGACTCAAGTGGCTGTGCTTTGAGAACCATCTCTCGCCTGTAGGTGTCACGACTCTCCAATCGTCTCTATCGTGATCATAGGTTTTGAATAGGTCACCGTTGATCTTGAATATTGAATATGTGCTCATGCTTTGAACTCCTCAGCTAGTGCCTTCATGTAGTCTACAGCGTCCATGACTGACTTCCCGTGCTCCTTCTCATACTGACGGTTGAACTCACGACGGACGATGCGCTCGCGCAGCTCTTCGAACTCACGCTCTAGTCGCTCCATTGCGACGACGTCGTCAGCCTCTCCCTGCCACATTGCTAGGCGTCGAACCTCTGCAATGCTGCCAGTCTCCCAACGCTCTTGGTATGCAGCCATAGAGACTGTCTCCTCGCGTCCTCTCCAGTCTTCGACGGTGATGGTTGGCTCGTTGTATGTAGTCATGTTGTAATCCTCGTGAGGTTGTGAAAGATGGGTTATACACTGCAAGCCCTGTGCCAACTCTTGAATTCCTTTGGAATCAATCACTTAGCTATATGTCATTTAACATAATGCAAACCACTATGCACCAATTTGGTGCTCTAGTATTCTCAAGGGTTCCAGAGGCATATTGGCTTGAATCCCTTGCTATTGCTAGATGTCCAATGTGGTGCAAGGTTGTCGATATTGCACTATTGTGGTGCATATTAGCAATCAATGATATGGGTGTTAGTATCCTGTGGATAACCTGTGAGTATCCTGTGGATAACTATTGTGTTGCCCAGGTGGTGGCTAGAGGGTACTACTCAGGCACACACTAGCACCCCTCCAGTGTTTCACGTGGAACATCCCCGCCTGTGGAACACCTGTGTGACACCTGAGTGTTTCACGTGGAACATTAGTGGATCCTGTGTGTTTCTTTAGGGGGCGGGAGGGGAACGTGGTCCGTGAGATTACATATGTACCCACCCAGATACAAAATAAGGTAAAATAAGACAATAATACTAATAATTAGGCACCACTTAAGCACCACCTAGGCACCACCTAAGTACCTGTCACCATTAGAAAAATAAAAGTAATCAAAAGTAACACAAAAGACTTGACAAAAGGGGAGACTGGCGGGACACTAAGGTGGTCCTAAGTACTGCCTAAGTATTGACTTCTTAGAAAAAATATGATATAATTATACCATACTTAAGTAATATTAAACAACACATAAGCAACACATCATGGTGGTTCGTTACTTGTCTCGTCAAGCCTCGATAATGAGTCATTGTTATGTTCCATTAAGTACCCTTAAGTAATACTTAGGATAATACTATGACTGAAACTAAAAAAAGAGGTAGACCTCGTAAGGATAGTGTCTTAGCTAAGAAGGCAGGTAATCGTGGTCAGGTTGGTCGTCCTAAGGGTGACGCAGCAATCATGAACGAATACAAAGCTAGGATGTTGGCGTCACCTAAGAGTGCCAAGGTTCTTGAGTCTATCCTAAATGCTGCCCTTGATGATGACCATAAAAATCAAGCTGCTGCTTGGAAGATTGTCGTTGACAGAATGCTTCCGGTAGGAATGTTTGAGAAGGATGTATTGTCTTCCGGTGGAAAGAACTCTATTCAAATTAACATTACTGGTGTCGGTGGGGCTTCTGTGGTTGGTAGTTCTGACAATGAATCAGACATCATCGAAGGAGACTATAGTGCCGAAGAAGCCTAAAGCAGATACCTCATGGGTCACTGATGACCTCCTAGACGCACTAGCGTGGCAAGAGTCTCGTTGGGATCCTCAAGCAGAATCATCATCTGGTGCTAAGGGAATGTACCAGTGGATGCCCGCATTCTACAAGGAAGGTAAGGAAGTAGGCTTTGGTGTTCCTAAAGGTCCTTTCGATCCTACAGACCCTGTAGAGTCACGTAAGCGCACCAAGGCATATCTTGAGGGTATGCAGAAGTATTATCCTGATTGGGATCCTACAGAAGTTCTAATGGCTTACAACTGGGGACATGGTAATGTTCGTAAGTTAAAGTCAGGTGAAATGTCAATGGAAGACTATATGGCTCAGGGAGAGTGGGAGCAACGTAAGGCTGCAGAGGCAATGAACTATGCACCTAAGATTCTTACGCATCTTAAAGATAAACCTTGGATAGCTAATCTAGAAGAAACTGGATTAGAGTCTACCATTGAGTGATCTTAACGTAGAACTCCTTCCTTGGCAACAGGAAGTATTTGCAGACACTACACGATTTAAGATCGTAGCTGCAGGACGTCGTACTGGTAAGTCTCGCTTAGCTGCGTGGATGTTAATCATCAATGCACTACAAACTGACAAAGGTCATGTATTTTACGTAGCACCAACGCAAGGTCAGGCTAGAGACATCATGTGGCAGACCTTGTTAGAATTAGGTCATGGTGTTATCACCAATGCACACATTAACAACCTTCAGATCAAACTGATCAATGGTGCAACCATATCGCTAAAGGGCGGTGACCGACCAGAGACAATGCGTGGTGTATCGTTAAAGTTCTTAGTACTTGACGAATATGCTGACATCAAGCCTGACGTGTGGGAGCAGATCCTAAGACCTGCCTTAGCTGACCAGAAGGGTTCAGCGATGTTCATTGGAACACCAATGGGTCGTAACCACTTCTACGAGTTGTTTAAGTATGCTGAGATGGGTGACGACGAAACGTATAAGGCGTGGCATTTTACGTCTTACGATAATCCGTTACTTGATCCAGAAGAAATCAACGTAGCTAAGAAGAGTATGTCTTCTTTTGCATTCCGTCAGGAATTCATGGCATCTTTTGAAGCTGCAGGTTCCGAGATGTTTAAAGAGGACTGGGTTACTGTTGCAGAAAAACCAGAGATCGAAGGTGACTACTACATCGCCATCGACTTGGCAGGTTTCCAAGAGGTTGCCAAGAAGAAGACAAAGAACTCACGACTCGACAACACGTCAATTGCCGTCGTTAAAGTTGGAGAGTCCGGATGGGTAATTGAGAATATAATCTATGGTCGTTGGACATTAGAAGAAACTGCACAGAAGATATTCCAAGCAGTCAAAGACTATCGACCTATTGCAGTTGGTATTGAGCGAGGCATTGCAAAGCAAGCCGTTATGTCGCCACTGACTGACATGATGAAACGCTATGGGTTCTTCTTCAGAATTGAAGAGCTAACTCATGGCAATCAAAAGAAAACTGATCGTATCATGTGGGCGTTGCAGGGTCGCTTTGAACATGGTCTTATTACGGTAAAGAAGGCAGCTTGGAACTCTCGTTTCCTTGACGAACTCTTTCAGTTCCCTGACCCTTTAACCCACGATGACCTTGTGGACTCTGTGGCATACATTGACCAGTTAGCTAAAGTTGCTTATGCAGGTAACTGGGAAGAGTATGACGATTACGAAGAATTAGACGCTTTAGCGGGATACTAATATGATTGAAAACGAAGCTTTGATGATCCAAGAGTCTGTCGAAGACTGGGTAATGGACAAATGTGACGACTGGGCTAATCATTATGATCAGAACTATCGTAACCAACACGAAGAGTACTATCGTCTCTGGCGTGGCATTTGGTCTTCAGAAGACAAGACTCGTGATTCAGAGCGTTCACGCATCATCACTCCTGCCCTTCAGCAAGCTGTAGAATCTAATGTAGCTGAGATTGAAGAAGCTACTTTTGGTCGTGGTAAGTGGTTCGACATTGCAGATGACGCAGGTGATCCACAGAAAGGTGACATTCAAGTCCTTCGTACATTGTTACATGAAGACTTTGAGAAGGCTAAGATCCGTAAGGCAGTATCTGAGTGTTTGCTAAACGCTGCAGTATACGGCACAGGTATGGCTGAGATTGTCCTTGAGACAGTCAAAGAGATGGCTCCTGCAACACAACCAGTCATGGATAACACCATGATGGCTGTAGGTGTAAACATTAGTGAGCGTACTCGCATTAAACTAAAACCAGTGATGCCTCAGAACTTCCTCATCGACCCTGTAGCAACTTCTGTAGAAGAAGCTATGGGTGTTGCAATTGATGAATTTGTACCTATGCATTCCGTAGAGTTACTACAAGAGCAAGGTGTCTACAAAGACGTTGAGATTGGTATTGCACCGTCTGACATCGACTTGGAACCAGACGCAGAGCTTAGCGTATACCCTGAGAACAAAGTTCGTTTGACTCGTTACTATGGTCTGGTTCCTACTTATTTACTACGTGATGCCGGTGAAGAGATCCCTGATGATCATGATTCACAATACATCGAGGCAGTCGTTGTAATCGCCAATGGCGGGACTTTGTTAAAAGCTAAGGTATCACCATACATGATGCAAGATCGTCCCGTAGTGGCGTTCTCATGGGATGTGGTGCCCTCTCGTTTCTGGGGTCGAGGCGTCTGTGAGAAGGGTTATAACTCTCAAAAGGCACTTGATGCTGAGATTCGTGCTCGTATTGATGCTCTAGCACTTACAGTACACCCAATGATGGCAATGGATGCTACTCGTGTACCTCGTGGTACTAAGCCAGAAGTACGTCCGGGTAAAATCTTGTTGACCAATGGTGACCCTAAAGAGGTTCTGAATCCATTTAACTTTGGTAATGTTAGTCAGATTACTTTCAATCAGGCTGCAGCACTACAACAGATGGTACAGCAGTCTACTGGAGCTGTAGATTCTACTGGTGTTACAGGTTCAATTAACGGTGAAGCAACTGCAGCGGGCATTTCAATGTCCCTCGGTGCCATTATTAAGCGTCACAAGCGTACTCTCATTAACTTCCAAGAGAATTTCTTGATTCCTTTCGTTGAAAAAGCAGCTTGGCGTTATATGCAGTTTGAACCTGAGTCATATCCAGTAAAAGATTACAAGTTTAATGCAACATCTACACTCGGAATCATTGCTCGTGAGTACGAAGTTACTCAGTTAGTACAATTACTACAGACTATGGGTCAAGATTCTCCTCTCTACGCTACTTTGGTACAGTCAGTTATCGACAATATGAACCTAAGTAACCGTGAGGAACTCATTGCTCGTATTCAACAGGCATCTCAGCCTAATCCACAAGAAGAACAAGTCAAGATGGAGCAACTACGCTCTGAATTGGCATTCCAAGCAGCACAAACTAACTTGTTGAACTCACAATCACAAGAATCTCAAGCACGTGCGGTTAAATACAACGCAGAAGTAGAAGCAATTCCTGCCGAAATGGAGCTAGATCTGATGAAAATTGCTAGTAACTCACTAGACGACTCAGATAAGGACTTCCAACGTCGCGTAGAGATTGCCAAACTACTATTACAAGAGGAAAAGGACAATGGTCGTAAGCCAGAAACAATTACAGGACGTAATCAACCAGTACAATGAGATTTTAGAGCGAATTGAGGCTAGATTAGCCGCTTTAGAGGCACCTAAGCCTACTAAGACAGCTCCTAAGAAAGCTACCTCTTGATTTTTACACCAAAATATGTTATAATAAGAGCATATGTAATCACAAGGAATCTATAGTGACTGAAGAACAAGAGTATGAAGCTCTAAAAGATATGTTTATGACTGAAGGGTGGAAACTCTTCATGAATTATCTACAATCAGACGCAGACGTTATAGCTAACTGCCGTTACCTTAAAGACGAGAAAGAATTATACTTTACTCGTGGTAAATTGGCAATCTTAGACGACCTGCTAAATTTTGAATCTAAACTGGATGCTATCCAAGATGAAGCATCTGAATGATTTTAAGTGTGACACCTGTGGTCACATTGAAGAACGATTCTTAGACTCCTCTACCACAGAAACTGGGTGCGGTAACTGTGGCGGAGTCTCAAGAAAAGTACTATCTCCTCCTAACTTTTTTGACGATTTTCGTAACCCACGAAACCCAAATACGGTCAAGCGTTGGGCTAAACAAAGAGAGAAGGCGATAGCGAAAGAACGGAAAGCCACAGAAGGCTAACTCCATGTAATTTTAACTCCATAATACCAGAGGTACGGAGGTTTAGTAATGGCAGCGACCATCATTGATACAGAAGAGCGTCAGGACGACGACACACAATTTGACTCATTGGAACCTGTAGAGGAAATAGAGGCACAGCCAGAAGCTCCTGTAGAGGCATCCCAAGAGGAAACCGAAGACGAGATACCCGATAAGTATCAAGGCAAATCTGTTGCAGAAATTGTAAGAATGCATCAGGAAGCTGAGAAACTTCTAGGGCGACAGTCGTCAGAAGTAGGCGAATTGCGTAAAGTCGTGGATAGTTATATTCAGACACAACTCTCGAATGAAGCACCTGAGATCGAAGAAGAGATCGATTTCTTTGATGACCCTCAAAAGGCAGTAAGTAAGGCTATTGAGAATCATCCTAAGATCAAAGAAGCTGAAGCTATGTCTGCACAATATCGTCAGGCAGAAACTTTAAACAAACTCCAAAAGGAATATCCTGACTTCATTCAAACAGTTCAGGACGCTAAGTTTCAAGATTGGATTAAAGCTTCTAAGATCCGTACTCAATTGTATATGCAAGCAGATCAACAGTTCGACTATGATGCTGCTACAGAACTCTTAAGTACATGGAATGATCGTCAAGCTACAGTTAAGAACACTGTTGAGGCTGAGAAACAATCACGTAAGAACGCTGTAAAGGAAGCTTCTACGGGTAACATTCGAGGCACTGGGGAGACTTCTAAGAAGATCTATCGTCGGTCTGACATTATTAAACTGATGAAAACCGACCCAGATCGATACCAAGCTTTGTCTGATGAGATTATGACAGCATATCGTGAAGGTCGTGTTAAATAAACTTCTTTAGGAGAAATTAAACATGGCAACTTCTACTTATCCCGCTACTGGCGGTATTGTTGACAACACATCTGCAGCAGTCTTTATTCCAGAAATCTGGAGTGATGAGGTCATTGCGGCATATGAAAAGAACCTCGTATTGGCTAACCTAGTCAAGAAAATGTCTATGCAGGGCAAGAAAGGTGATACCATTCACATTCCAGTTCCTGTTCGTGGTACTGCAAACGCTAAGGTTGAAAACACCGCTGTTACTTTGCAGAACAACGTTGACACTGAGATCACTGTAGTAATCGATCAGCATTTCGAGTACTCACGTTTGATCGAAGACATCACCGATGTACAAGCTCTTGCATCTCTTCGTCAGTTCTACACTGGTGACGCAGGTTACGCATTGGCTAAAAACGTTGATGACGCTTTGTTCACTGAAGCAACTGGCAACTTCAGCAAATTCTACAATGATGCATCTACTGGCACTACTACTTACGCTGCAGACACTGTAGTAGACGCTGACGTGTTTGAAGATGGCTTCTTGCGTGACATGATCCAGAAGTTGGACGATAACGACGTACCTATGGACAACCGTTTCTTGGTTATTCCACCTTCATTGCGTAATGCAATTATGGGTATTGACCGTTACGTGTCTTCTGACTTCGTAGCAGGTCGTGCAGTAAACAATGGCTTGATCGGCAACTTGTACGGTGTAGACGTTTACGTTTCATCTAACTGCCCAGTTCTAGAAACTGCAGCAGAGAACACCGCTACTGGTAACACCGTTGACATTCGTGGCGCAGTACTTGCTCACAAAGACGCACTAGTACTTGCAGAGCAAGTTGGTGTACGTTCACAGACTCAATACAAGCAAGAGTTCTTAGGTACTCTGTACACTGCAGATCGTCTGTATGGTACTCAGACCTTACGTTCTGATTCAGGCTTCGTAATGGCTGTAAACAACTAATAGCCACTTTCGCCCCCTTTGGATTCCCATTGGGGGTTTTTTCTATCTAGTTTTAAGTCGGAGATATGAATGGCTATATATCGTGGCGTTGGTGGTGCAGGTGAAGCGAATGATGACGCTACTCTCAACGCAGTAACAGAAAAAGCTCTGGATGCATCTGATAGCGCATCTGAAGCAGCTTCCTCCGCAACTTCAGCAGCAACTAGTGCAGCAACTGCAACTACCAAGGCTTCTGAGGCTTCTACGTCAGCCACTAATGCAGCTTCTAGCGCATCTAGTGCATCTACTTCAGCAACTGCAGCAGCATCTTCAGCAACTGCTGCAGCCGCATCAGCAACAGCAGCAGCCGCCAGTGAAACTGCAGCGGCAGCATCAGAGACTGCAGCAGAGCTTGCAGAGACTAATGCAGAGACTGCTCAAACTGCAGCAGAGACTGCAGAGACCAATGCAGAATTAGCAGAGACTAACGCTGAGACTGCACAAACAGCCGCAGAAGCAGCTCAAGCATCTGCAGAAACTGCTGAGACTGCAGCAGAAACTGCTCAGGCAGCAGCCGAATCAGCTCAGTCAAGTGCAGAAGCTAGTGCTTCAAGTGCTACATCTTCAGCAGCATCAGCAGCTACCTCAGCATCTAGCGCAAGTACTGATGCAGATGATGCAGATACTTCAGCAACTGCAGCGGCAGCAAGTGCTACAGCAGCGGCAAGCTCAGCATCTTCAGCAGCTACTTCAGCTACCTCTTCCTCTACCTCAGCAACTAATGCAGCCAATAGTGCAACTGCTGCAGCTACTTCTGCAACTGCAGCTTCTCAAAGTGCAACTTCAGCAGCTACGAGTGCATCTAATGCATCAACAAGTCAAAATGCTGCTCAAACATACGCAAGTAATGCATTAACCTCAGCTAATAATGCAGCAACCTCTGCATCCAATGCAGCAACTTCAGAAACTAATGCAGCCGGTAGTGCTACTGCAGCAGCCTCAAGTGCTACCGCAGCAGCCGCTAGTGCAGCTAGTGCAGCCGCAGATGCATCAGCCTTTACAAGCTCAGAAGCAGCTAATATTACCAGTACTGATACAACTAACTGGGACACTGCATATGGTTGGGGTGATCATTCTACTGAAGGTTATTTAACTTCTGTTCCTGATAACTACATCTTAAATACTGGCGACAGTATGACTGGTAGCTTGTCCTTCGGCGACAATGACAGAGCTAGGTTTGGTAATAGTTTTGACCTACAGATTTACCATAATGGCTCTGGCAGTTTTATCACTGATAGTGGATCTGGATCATTATATATTCAAGGCTCTAGTTTATATATTGAAGATTCATCTGGTAATAATTTTATAGATTGTACCGATACCGGTACTGGCGGCACTGTCCGGTTAAGACACAATACGGCTGAAGTATTAAGAACAACCTCTACAGGCATTAACGTAACAGGCACGGTAGCAGCTACATCATATACAGGTGATGGTTCAGCACTTACTGGCATTGACGCACTACCTAGTCAATCAGGTCAATCAGGTAACTATCTTACTACTGACGGCTCAACAGCTTCATGGGCAGCTTTAGACACTGATGCTAACTCTACAACTAAAGGCTTGTATGAACACGCTAATACCATTAGTGCTAACTACAGCATCACATCTGGTAACAATGCAATGAGCGCAGGTGCAATCACAATCGACAGCGGTGTAAGTGTTACTGTTCCTTCTGGCTCAATTTGGACAATTGTATAATGAGTAAGGTAAAGATCGAAGGTAACGCAAGCGGTACAGGTACGCTGACTATTGCGGCTCCTAATACGAATACAGATAGAACACTGACGTTGCCTGATGGTGCAGGTGAATTACTAACGACTACTGGTGATGGCAGTCAGCTTACTGGTATTAGCGCAGGATGGAATGTAGTTTCTTCGGGAACAGCAAGTGCTGCTACTTACTTCGAAATTGCAATTCCATCTACCTATGAAACGTATGCTTTAAAATTAGTAAATTTAGTGCCAAGCGTTGATGCTAAATTATTTGCTCAAGTTTCTACAGACAACGGTTCTACTTATTTGTCAGGCGCATCCGATTACAGTTTTACGAATACGAATGAAACAGTAGCAGATTTGACTCTAAAGTATCAGCAAGCATCCGCTTCTACTTTTTCTAACACTAGTTTAGATGGATTTGTTTATATTTCTGGAACGCAAAACACAAGCGCACCTGTAAACTTTATGCCTAGTTTATATTTTGCATATGGTCCGTGGACACCTGCTTACGGAAATGTAGAAGTCGTTAGGGGGTCACGAGCTAATACCACTTCAGTGGTAAATAAAATTAGAGTTGGGTACAACAATAGTGCAACTTTTAATGGTAGCTATGTGCTTTACGGATTATCGGAGAGTTAATTATGAGTATGACTAAATTAATTGATGGCGTTGCTGTTCAAATGTCTGCTCAAGAGATTGAAGAACATGAAGCGTTGATGGCATCTCTTGCTATAGATCAATGGAAAAGCAACAGAGCTTCAGCCTACCCAAGCATCCAAGAGCAACTCGATATGCAGTATTGGGACAGCGTTAATGGTACAACCACATGGGCGGATGCTATTGCACAGGTTAAAGCTGACTATCCGAAGGGAGCAGAATAATGGCGATTACAATTAATG
>Ga0181605_10003610_pt1 | contig 12672 bp, 11 predicted proteins | sample 041ome_11_FD_148676 | JGI IMG/M metagenome (GOLD analysis project Ga0181605, IMG submission 148676) | Coastal salt marsh microbial communities from the Groves Creek Marsh, Skidaway Island, Georgia - 041411US metaG (spades assembly) | ecosystem: Environmental > Aquatic > Marine > Intertidal zone...
TTGAGTCAACTATAGATTTATATACTTCTCCTTTTCTTAAAAAATCTGGCGTTAAAATTTCTATTGTTGTTTGGGGTGAGAGTTCTTTGATGTATTTAATTGTGGATATAAACTGACCTGCACCTCCATCAATTAAATCATCTCTATCAACGCTCGTAATAACTACGTGTTTTAATCCTAGGGATGAAACAGATTTTGCGACATTCAAAGGCTCCATTGGATCGATAGAAAATGGCTTCCCAGTTTTGACATTACAAAAAGAACATGCTCTTGTACATGTATCACCCAGTATCATAAAAGTTGCGTGCTTTTTAGACCAGCATTCACCAATATTAGGACATGCGGCCTCCTGACAGACAGTATGGAGATTGTATTTTTTTACTAAATCAAGAGTTTCTTTATACGTCTTAGATGTAGGTGCCTTAACTTTAATCCAATTAGGTTTTTTTAATTCAGTAGGATTGTTTTTATTAATTTTTTCAGGATGTCTTAACATTTTTAATTAAAAATGAAGGGGTTTTCCAAAAGCAGATAATACACTTTCATGAATAGATTCAGATAATGTTGGATGAGCAAATACCGTATTAATAAATTCGTCTTCAGTAGACTCAGAAGAAATCGCAATACCAAAAGCAGAGATCATTTCTGTAACATCTGGGCCAATTAAATGAGCACCTAAGAACTCACCCGTCTCAGAATTAAATAATGTTTTAACAAAACCAAAATTATTGGAAATAGTTTGAGATTTACCATTTGCGAGAAAAGGGAAATTTCCTTTTTTATAAGGTATTTTAAGATCATTTAATTGTTGCTCTGTATACCCAATGGTAGCCACTTGTGGCAAACTATAAATACATCCAGGTATATGATGGGATTTAGGTTTATGGATATTCTTTCCTAAAGAAATGTATTCAATACAATTAATAGCATCGTGCATTGCCTTATGAGCTAACCAAGGTCCTCCTATAATATCTCCTATTGCAAATAAATTTTTTATATTAGTTTCGTAATTATCATTTGTTTCAATATAACCGGCTTTGTCTAAATTAATTTTAGTATTTTCAATAATTTTTTTATCTAAATTAGGCAAAACACCAATAGAAATTATAAGAGCCTCGGACTCAATTATTTGATCATTATTAGAAATAATAACCTTATCTTTATTTTCATTAATCGAAGTAATATTAGCATTGAGCTCAAACTTTATACCCTTTTTTTCAAATATCTTTTGAGCCTCAGTTGAAATATCTTTATCAAACTGAGGTAAAATTTTATCTTGAGACTCAAAGACAGTGACCTGAGAACCAAGGGCATTATATATACTGGCAAATTCTATTCCTATAGCGCCTGAACCAACAATTGAAAGGTTTTTTGGAAGAAATTTAGGGATCATAGCCTCTTTAGAACTCCAAATTAGATCTGAAAATTTTGTATCTCCAATAGTTCTAGGCTTACATCCAGTAGCAAGAATTAATTTTTTGGATTCAATAGGTTGATCGTTAGTTAGTATTTGAAAGACATCCTTTTTTATTTGTGGCATTGCTTTAATAGGATAAACATCTATTTTATTTTTTTTCATCAGGGAACTAACCCCTTTGGATAAATTTTCAGATGCTTTTCTAGATTTTTCAACAATCTTTTCTAAAGTTATTAGACTTAAGTCATCACTGTTTAGACCAAAATCTTTAGCTTCCTCTATAAACTCTGCTGAATGCAATAAAGATTTAGTTGGTATACATCCCCAATTTAAACAAACACCACCTAAACGATCCTCTTCAAAAAGAGCAACTTTCATGCCAAGTTGAGAAGCCTTTATAGCGGCCACATAACCACCAGGACCACCGCCTATAATCGATATATCATATTTATCAGTCATTATTTATTTTCTCCAAATTTGAAACTATACTTGATAGAAATTGAGCAGCCAACACGCCATCGACAGCCCTATGATCACAGGATAATGTTAAATTAACAAAGCTTGCAATTTCAATTTTTCCTTTATTAACAAAAACATCCTCAAAAATTTGACCCACGGCAAGGATATAAGTCTGTCCTGGTAGAATAATAGCATCAAAACTTCTAATATTATAAGAGCCAAGGTTTGAAATACTAATAACCCCTCCAGATAAATCTAATGGTGACATTTTATTTTCTCTTGTAAGGTTAATTAATTCGTTCAAACCTTTATTTATAGAGGATAAATCTTTAGAATTAATTTTTTTTAATACAGGCATTTTCAAACCCGTTTTTGTATCCACAGCAATTCCTATATTAATATCTTTATTTATATAAAAATCACCATTATCTAAATAAGTGCAATTTGCATCAGAAAATTGATCAAACGCTAAGGCTATCGATTGCATCAAAATTGCATTAAAAGAATATTTATTACCTTTTTGTTTTTGGATTTTTCTATAATGCAGAAGATTATTCAAATTAACTTTAGTATTTAGATAAAAATGTGGGATATTTTGTTTTGAATGAATAGTGGCTTTTGCAATAGCTTGACGAAGTTTATTAACTTTTGAATGATTGGGCGTAGAAGAAGTACTTATGATGTCTCGTTCAATAATTCTATTAAAAGGGCCTGTGCCCTTAATTTCAGTGACATCTATTGAATTTTTATTTGCTAACGATTTAGCAAAGGGCGAAATAAATATCTTATTTGTTAATAAATTATTTTCTTTGTTATCAATTTGATTCAAATCAGATAAGTGAATTCTACGAGAGGCTGGAATTATATTTTTAATATTAATCCCTTTTAAATTTGCTGTTTTTTTTGCTAAAGGTGTAATTAAAATTTTATTTGAAGAACTTTCTTTAGACACTTCCTCATTATCAGAGTCAGCTAAATTTTTATCATCAACTGAATTAAGATTATTATTATCGTTGATAAATTGATTTAGTTCGCTTTCTTGAATATTTTTAGTATCCGAAATTATAGCAACAAGTTCATTTACTTTAGCAATTGAGCCTTCAGGAGATAAGATTTTTACAATAAAACCATCTTCGGGAGATTCATATTCCATTGTCGCTTTGTCAGTTTCAACTTCGAATAAAACTTCTCCGCTTAAAATAGGATCATTTTCTTTTTTAACCCATTTAACTATTTTTCCCTCTTCCATTGTTGGTGACAGCGATGGAAGATTAACTTCAAATAACATTAATTTTTATAGGTAACTTTTTTTACTGCGCTAATAATTTCTTCTCGGGTAGGAAGAGCAAGAGCTTCTAAATTTTCTGCATAGGGCATTGGTACATCTTTCCCACTGACCTTTACGATTTCGCTATCAAGATAATCAAAGCAATTTGATTGTATTAAATATGAAAGGTGAGATCCAAAACTTGTATTTCCCCAACCGTCTTCAACAATTACTACTCTGTTTGTCTTTTTAACTGATTGATAAATACACTCTTCATCTAAAGGTTTTATAGACCTCAAATCAATAATATCTGGATTCAATCCCAGTTGTTGAATTTCTGGCAATGCTAATAAAATTCTATGAACGCTCATACTGAAACCAATAATTGTTAAATCACTACCTTCGTTAATAATATTTGCTTTTCCTATAGGTATTAAAAAATCATTTTCTGATGGAACATTGGATTTTTCTTTATATAAAAGCTCATGTTCAAGAAAAATAACTGGGTTTGGGTTTCTTATGCTACTTTTTAAAAGACCCTTAGCATCTCTTGCATTTGAAGGAGCAACGACAATTAAACCTGGTATATGCGAATACCAAGATATAAAACATTGACTATGTTGAGCTCCAACTCTGGCTGCCGCACCATTCGGACCACGAAAAACAATAGGAACGTTTATTTCTCCTCCAGACATATATAATGATTTTGCTGCAGAATTTATAATTTGATCGATAGCTTGCATTGAAAAATTAAATGTCATGAATTCACAAATAGGTTTTAATCCAGCCATTGCAGCACCAATAGCTAGTCCTGTAAATCCGTGTTCTGAAATTGGCGTGTCTAAAACTCTTTTAGAGCCGAATTTATCAAGAAGTCCTTGAGTTACTTTATATGCCCCATCATACTCAGCTACTTCTTCACCTAACAAGAAAACATCTTTGTCTAGATCCATTTCTTCAGCAATAGCTTCATTAAGAGCTTCTCTCATCGATATTTCTTTTTCGCTCCAATTTTTATCATCTGCTACTTGATTATTAAAAATTGATGAAATACTTACAGAAGTTGATTGAATATCATTTGGAATATTTACTTCAGCTTCTGAAGATTTTTCATTCACAACCAAGTCTGAATTTGGCACTTCATCCTCTCCATCAACTTTTAAAATAGCAATAGGAGAGTTAACCTGTATATTTTCAGAACCCTCTTCAACAATAATTTTTTCAATAATTCCATCATCAGGTGACTCGAGCTCCATCGTAGCTTTATCGGTTTCTATTTCTGCTAAAATATCTCCAGAGTTAACCTGTTGACCTTCTTTAACTAACCATTTAACGAGGTTTCCTTGCTCCATTGTGGGAGAAAGAGCTGGGAGTAGAATGTTCATAGGTAAACCTCAGTAAATAATTCGTTTATTTTAGGAAGTGGGGACTCTAATGAGAATTTTTCAACTTCTTTAATTTGTTTTTTTATATTTATTTCAACATCATTTAATTCATCTTCATTTATTTTATAATCTTTTAATAATTTATTTTTCATAGATAGTATTGGGTCATTGGATTTCATCTCATTAACTTCATCTTTGCTACGATATGTTGCTGGATCTGACATTGAATGTCCTCTGTATCGATACGTATCCATTTCCAAAACATAAGGCTTGGAATTTTCGTAAATATGATCTCTTGCTCTTATAGCAGCTTGACTGACTTCAAAAAAATCCATTCCGTTTATTTTCTCACCTTTAATACCAAATACAGTTGCTCTTTCGAATAATTCCTTCCCAGCAGCTGATCTATTAACAGCTGTACCCATTCCATATCGATTATTTTCTATTATAAACAAGACGGGGAGATTCCATAAAGATGCTAAATTAAAAGCTTCAAAAACTTGACCATTGTTCATCGCACCGTCTCCAACATAGACTCTGCTGATTTTTTTCTCACCTCTATATTTGTGAGCAAAAGCTAATCCAACACCAATTGGTACTTGGGCGCCGACTATCCCATGCCCACCATAAAATCGATTTGCTTTAGAAAACATATGCATGGAACCCCCCTTCCCTTTAGAAATTCCATCTTTTCTTCCAGTAAGTTCGGCCATGACAAATTTAGGGTCAACTCCTCTAGCTAGTATATGCCCATGATCTCTATATGAGGTCACCACCGTATCTTCAGATTGGATTGAAGACAATATTCCTGTAACTACAGCTTCTTGGCCAATGTATAAATGACAAAAGCCACCTATTTTGCCCGCACCATAAAGCTGGCCAGCTTTTTCTTCAAATTTTCTGATAAGAAACATTTTCTCATAAAAGCCCAAAAGTTCTTTATTAGTAAAGGAATTGCTAATTTTTTTTGCCATATTTTTTAATCGAGCTTTATTATGATTTCTCCATCTTGGGGGATTGGGTTTTTTTGCTTTGATATCTCATCTATGTAATCTTCTTTATTAGAGTAAAAAGAATGCAAATCTACATTCAAGTCTATCATATTTTGTTGGAGTTCCGAACTTAGATGATCATACATTTTACTCTCAAATTTGTAGATAAGGTAGTTTCCAACGTTAAATTTACCATAAATAGTATGATAGATCAGATAAATCATAACAAATGCAAAAAAGAAATTAATTAAGTTGTTAGCTTTTAAAAACTTCACTCAGTTCTCCCGCATAACCTTTTATATTAGGATTTTCAGCAATCCTTAATAATTGATTATATTTTGCAACTCTATCAGATCTTGCCAGAGATCCAGTTTTGATCAAAGGACAAGATGATGCTACTGCTAAATCAGCAATAAAAGAGTCTTCTGTTTCGCCAGAGCGGTGGGACATGATTGATGCAAATTGATTAGAACTAGCTAAAGAGATAGCTTGAAGAGTTTCTGTAACAGTGCCTATTTGATTAAGTTTAATTAAAATACTATTAGCTTGTTTTTTTTCTATACCAGTTTTAAGTTTTTCCAAATTCGTCACAAATAAATCATCTCCAACTAGTTTTATTTTATGACCTAACTTTTCTGTAATTTTGGTCCAACCTTCGTAGTCTTCTTCATTTAAAGCATCTTCAATTGAAAAGATGGGATATTTGTTACAAATATTTTCATATACACCTATCATTTCATCAGTCGTATAGGTATTTCCTTCAAAATTATATTTTCCATCTGAAAAAAATTCACTTGAAGCCGCATCAAGAGAAATCTTAAAATGATTATTTAATTCATAGCCAGCTTTTATAATGGATTCACAAATGCAGTCTAAAACATCCAAATGAGATTTTAAATTTGGAGCAAAGCCACCCTCATCACCAAGATTTGTGTTAAGAGACTGACTTTTTAAATCTTTTTTAATATTGGAAATTACTGAATGAGTTCCGCTCAAAGCCTCTTTAAAAGATGGGAATCCAATTGGAAGTATCATAAATTCCTGAAAATCAACGTCATTATCTGCATGTTGACCTCCATTAATAACATTTAACATTGGTACAGGTATGGATAAGTTTGAGTTTCCTTGTGATAAAAAGACAGATCCAAAATTTACATAAGACCATGATTTGTAAAAAGCCAAACTAAGTGAAAGAATAGCATTGGCACCAAATTTCGATTTATTTGAAGTACCATCTAAACTAATCATAAAATTATCAAATTCCTCATAATTTGAAAAATCACGTGAAATTAATTGTGGTTTTAAAATTTCATTTACATTTGAAACGGCATTCAATACACCCTTTCCACTCATTCTATTTTTATCACCATCTCTAAGTTCAATTGCTTCAAACTTTCCAGTAGATGCCCCAGAAGGAACCAAACCTCTAAATGGATACCCTACTCCATCAACCATCATTTCACATTCAACTGTAGGATTGCCCCTACTATCAAAAATTTCTCTAGCCTTAATATCTTGTATTTTCATTTATTTTGCCGCCTTATTAATTTTATTAATATCATTTAGTAGCTTTGGGATTTTATGCAAATACATCATATTTGGTCCATCGCTCAAAGCAATTTCCGGGTCAGGATGAGTTTCCACAAAAAAACCTGCTAGCCTTAATGCAGCTGCAGACTTAGCTAGTGGTATAACATATTCTCTTGCACCACCACTTTTTAAGCCCATTCCACCAGGTAATTGAACGCTATGAGTAGCGTCAAAAATTATAGGATATCCAAAAGACTTCATGAAATAGATACCCTTAAAATCATTTATTAGATAATTATATCCAAAAGAATTTCCTCTTTCGGTGATTAAAATTTTTGTATTATTTTCGTTTTCAATTTTTAAAATAATATTCTCTACTTCTTTATGTGATAAAAATTGACCTTTTTTAACATTTACTATTTTTTTAGTTTGGGCAGCAGCTTTAATTAAGTCTGTTTGTCGACATAAAAAAGCAGGAATTTGAAAAACATCTATTAACTCTGATAAATGATCAATTTGCGAAGTTTCATGCACATCTGTAGTCACATTAATGTTAAAGTCTTTTTTTAAGTTTCTCAGAATTTCTATAGATTTATCAAGAGGTATTTTACTCCTTACAGTTTTGTCAGAACTACGATTTGCTTTATCAAAACTGCATTTGAATATTAAATTAAAATTATTTTTTTTTGTATAGTTAATCAAATTCTTAGCAATCAATCTGACTAATTTTTCACTTTCTAATAAACATGGACCCGAAATAAATAATAGTTTATCAGTATCATTTTTAATAATTTGATTTTTTAACTTTACAGTTTTATTCATTTTTAAAATCCAAGCTGTTTTTAATAAAAGATAAGAATATAGGATGAGGTTTGAAAGGTTTAGACTTTAACTCTGGATGAAACTGGACACCTAAAAACCATTTATGATTTTTATTTTCTATTATTTCTAGTAACTTTTTATCTTTGGAGAAACCAGAAAATATCAAACCTTTTTTTTCAAGTTGAAATCTAAACTTTGGATTAACCTCGTATCTATGTCTATGTCGCTCTTTAATTAATTTACTTTTATAAATTTTTGATGCTAGAGAATTATCTTTTATATGACAAGGGTAAGAACCCAATCTCATTGTTGCTCCTAAATCAACATCTTTAGTTCTTTTAATTTTTTTATTTTGAAAATCCCATTCGGTCATAAGAGAAATTAAATTATTTTTATAATTTCCAAATTCTGAACTTCCTGCATTTTTAATTTTTAAAACATTTTTTGCAAATTCTATTATTGATAACTGCATACCAAGACATATCCCAAGGAAAGGTATTTGATTCTCCCTTGCAAATTTTATAGCTTCAATTTTTCCATTAATACCTCTATTACCAAAACCACCTGGAATTAAAACTCCGCATGCAGATTTGAGTAACTCAGAAACATTTTTAGAATTAATAGTTTCTGAATCCAGCCATTTTATAACCACATTTGCTTTATTGTGAACACCAGCATGATAAATAGCTTCATATAAAGATTTATAGGAATCCTTTAAATGCACATATTTTCCTATAATAAAAATATTTATATCCTCTTTAATACGAGACTCTAAGATTTCAAAATTTATCCATTTAGTTAAATCTTTCTTTTTGGGAGATTTTATATGTAATTTTTTTATAACAAGGTCATCTAATCTTGACTTGGAAAGAAGATTTGGAACCTGATAAATACTCTCTACATCATAGGAAGGAATAACTGAATCTGAAGGGACATTGCAAAAAAGGCTTATCTTTTGAATCTCGTCTTTGCTTATTTTTTTATTACTACGGCAAACTATGATATCTGGCTGTATTCCAGAATTTAATAATTCTCTGACTGAATGCTGAGTAGGTTTTGTTTTTACCTCTCCAGATGTTTCAATATAAGGTAATAGAGTAAGGTGAATTAAAAGCGTATCTAGATGATTTTCATTTTTAAATTGTCTAATTGCTTCTAAAAAAGGAAGGCTCTCTATATCTCCCACAGTACCCCCTATTTCACAAATAATTACATCATCCTTATTTGTAGATTTTTTGATAAAATTTTTTATTTCTTCAGTCACGTGAGGAATAACTTGAACTGTAGACCCTAAGTATTCACCTTTTCTTTCTTTGGATAAAATAGAGGAGTAAATTTTACCTGAAGAAATTGAGTCATTTTTGGAGCAGGTTATGTCAGTAAATCTTTCATAATGGCCTAGGTCTAGATCTGTTTCATATCCATCATCTGTTACATAAACCTCACCGTGTTGATAAGGGCTCATTGTCCCTGGATCCACATTCAAGTAAGGATCCAGTTTACGAATTTTAAGTTTTATACCTCTTGAACGAAGGAGTGAAGCTAGTGATGCGGTGACTATTCCCTTACCTAGCGATGATACAACACCTCCGGTAACGAAAATTAATTTCACTGATTGGGCACTTCTGGAATTTGTTCCTCTATAGATTCATCAATGATGATTTTATCAGCGATATTTTCAAGATCATTCGAAACAGAAAATTGTTTTGTAATAACAGCACCCATAAATAAGCACCAAAATAAAAAACCAAAACCAAGAGCATATGTAATTTTAGTCATACTTGAAAAAGAAGATTTGTTAGAAGTCATTCCCCCTGTTAAAGATGTTTGAGTACCCAAACCTAAACTGCCGCCTTCAGTTTTTTGAAAGAGTATTATTAAAATCAGAATTGCCCCAATAATTGCACTAATAATAAGAAATAAATTAATCATGTGTTTTTTTATTTAAAATAATTAATAAATGAAGAATTAGTTGACGCCGAACCAACTAAAACACCATCTACAAATTGTAAATTTAAGATATCCGAAACATTACTTAAATTTACCGAACCACCATATAAAATATTAATTTTTTTGAAAGAATATTTTTTAAGAATATTGCTTAAAAATTTACAAATTTCATTAATTTCAGACAAATCAGGAGTTAATCCAGTACCAATGGACCATAAGGGCTCATAAGCGAGGATAATATCTTCATACATATGAGATTTTTTAAAAATAGTTTTAATTTGGTTGTTAAGAAAATTTTTTGTTTTTTTAGATTTATAAACTTTTAAAGACTCGCCAATACAGACTATTGGTATCAATTTATTCTCAATAGATAACTCCAATTTTTTATGAATAATTTTATCATTTTCACCGTGGTTTGACCTCATTTCCGAATGACCAATTAATGTATATTTAATATTATTTTCTATTAAATGAGATATATCAAGTGAACCAGTACTGGCTCCCCTACCATCTAAATCAAAATTTTGAGCAGCAAATGTATTTGCCTTAAATTTTTTTGATAATGATAAATGAAAAAAATTATTTGGAGCAGAAATAATTTTATAATTTTTACTCTTTTTTATTTTTGAAATAATATTTGATAAATTTTCAGACTCTTTAAGATTTAAATATGATTTCCAATTAAATATTATATATTTCATAGTATTTTACTGATATCAGATAATAATAATATTTAAAATGAAAAAGCTTATTATAATTTTCTTTAGTGCCGCACTTGGTATCAGCTTCTTATTTATTGGTTTTAGCTCCTATGTTTCAACCAAACATGTAATTAAATTAGGAAATACCAAAATTACTACAAATGAATTTAATGAAGCTTTTGATAGCTACAAAGTAGAAAATGAAATTTCAAATTTATCTGAAGACCAAGACCTCTATGCAAAAATTCAATTTTTAAATGAATATATCAATGAATTAGCCTATGAAGAATTTTTAAATGAAAAAATAAAAGTAAGCGAAAACTCAAAAAAAGTTATTTTAAAAAAATCTTTGAATAATGAAGAGTTATTTAGAAACTTAGATGAAACGATTTTACAAAATTCACTAAAAGAGATAGAGAAAGGAATTCATGCAGATATTTTCAATAATTCTCTAAATGCTCCTGATTTAGTTAAGGGAGATATTTTTGAAGAATTACTTACCCAAAAAGATTTAGATATTTATGAAATTGGCATTCGAGATTACCTCCCAAGCAAATCTTATGAAGAAGAATTTTTTGAAAATTATGAAATATATAAAATTGAATTAAATAATTATGACTTAAGGCAATATGTTGAAGAAGAGTTAATAGATCCGGAGATTATATATCAATATTTTGAGGAAAATTCAGAAGAATTTATCGAGCCCAAAAGATACACCTATGAACAAATTATTTCAGCTAATGATAATGAAAATAATTTTAACTCATTAAAAGAAAATCAAGAAAATCAATTTAAACTTTTTGAGGCTGTGGATGAAAAATTAATACTTCCTAAAATTAAGGAGAAATTAGATGTACTAAATCTAAACGAAGTTAGCCCTCCCATTCAAATAGGAGAAAAATATTTTTATGTAAAGTTAAATGAAGTAAGAGAGCAAAAAATTAAAAATTTTGATGAAGTAAAAGAAGAGATTAGTGAAGTGTTAATCCAAAATGAAATAGATAACTTCGATACAAATAATATTCCAGATCAAATGAATAAGTATAAAGACTCATATATTTTTTATTCAAATACATTTAATTTTTTAGAAAATATTCCAAACGAATTTCATTTTATAAATTTTAATGATTTTGATAATTCCTTGATTCATGAGAAAAAATTAATTGAGTATAGTGTGAAAAATTCTGATATCACTGAATTATCTAGTGATATAAAATCGAAATTTATAGAGTCTTATGATATGTACAAAGAAGATAATGTCCAAACTCATATCGAAGAAGATTTAGTAAAAACTGGGGGTGTTCAATTAAATTACTTTACTGACTCTTTAAACGTGAAGGGATTCTTCCTATCTGACAAAGATCTTGAAACAGTGGTTACTATTAAAGAAGATAATTTATTAAAATTAAGTTTGCCCAACGAGGTTATTTACTTAAAAATTAGACAAGTAAGTAAAATAGACCCCCTAAATATCAAACAAAATATTGTTAATTTAATTTACTCTACAATTATTAATGAAATAAAGAATAATTATGAAATTGAAGTTAACAATCAAGAAATACTCAATCTATAAAAATGCATATTTATGGTCGGAAAATTTTCTCCGATACTGAAAATCCAATAACTATTTTTTATAAGCTCAAATCAAAATTCAAAGATATTTCTATTCTTGAGTCAGTTATAGGTGGTGAAAATAAAGGTCGATATTCAATCATATTTTTTAATATAGTTGAAAATGTTGAAATCTATGAAAATTATGCCGTTAAAAATAATAAAAAAGTTAAAATCTCTTCCCCAAATCATTATTTAAAAGAAATTTCTAAACTGTCTAGGGTAAAAAATCATTACAATTTACCCATCCCTATCCCATTTTTAATAGGAAACATGTGTTTTGATTTGTCGAAATTTACATTACCTAAACTAAAATATGATATATCTAAAAATCAAATTCATATTCCCTTGGCCCATGTTGTAAGACCTACTAATTTGATAATTTTTGACAATATATTAAATGAAACTCACCTAATAGAGATCAAAAACAAGTCTCAAAAAAGTCAAAATTCTCTTAAAAAGATAGAAAATTTAATTTTTACTAACAAAAAAGTTAAATTTGAAAAAAAAATAGGATCGCCATCAAAATTTTTTCACC
>Ga0181605_10003615_pt1 | contig 12659 bp, 7 predicted proteins | sample 041ome_11_FD_148676 | JGI IMG/M metagenome (GOLD analysis project Ga0181605, IMG submission 148676) | Coastal salt marsh microbial communities from the Groves Creek Marsh, Skidaway Island, Georgia - 041411US metaG (spades assembly) | ecosystem: Environmental > Aquatic > Marine > Intertidal zone...
CGAGAGGGAAGCGACGCGGGACGCGGGACGCGCGGCGACGGCGGACGCGAACGCGCGCGCGCGACGACGCGCGGAGGCGCGAGGCGTCGACGCGCGGCGGCGCGAGGGCGACGAGGGGTGGCGGGCGATGGCGCGCGCGCGGGCGGAGTCGCGACGGGCGAGGGAGACGGCGAAAGGCGCGGGAGGGAGGCGCGAGGCGGGCGCGCGGGACGACGACGCGCGAGGACGACGACGAGGCGAGACGGCGAACGGGACGGAGGGGAGGGCGGACGCGACGGACGCGCGCGAAAAGGCGAGGGCGAACGAGACGACGCGTGAGGAGGCGGCGACGCGCGCGCGACGGGAGACGTCGGTGGCGACGGTGGCGACGGGTCGGAGGGCGTCGGCGGCGGCGCGTTGCTTTTGTTTCGCGAGCGCGGGGGACGAGGAGACGCGGACTTTGGAGGATTTAGACGACGAGGCGGCGCACGAGGGCGCGGAAACGTTCGCGTCGACGTCGCGCGCGGTCGAAGCGGTGGTCGAGCCGGTGGTGACGGCGACGCGCGTCGCCGAAGGAGAGGACGCGGATTCGAGCGAGCGGGAACGCGTCGCGCTCGACCGGGCGCGAATGGAACGCGAGGTGCGCGAGCTTGAAATTAGGTTGCGTTCGGAAGAAGACGCGCTGCGTGCGCGCGAAAGATCGCTCGTCGAGAGGGAAAATCGAATCGCCGAGCGCGAGCGGCTCGCCGCGGATAAGGAGACGGAGGCGGAGCGTCGGTTGGCCGAGTTGCAGATTGAGGAAAAGCGATTGCTAAACGTCTCGCAATCGCAGAGGCGGCAGGATTCGTCCACGAACGCCACGGCGGCGCCAGAGGGTGATTTGAGCGACGTCGGCGAAGCGGGGTTGAAGACGGAGCTCGGTCGAATGCGAAAGACGACGAAGCAGTTCACCGAAAAAGAGCGCGCGATGATTGAGCAAATAAACGCGCTGCGTCGAGCTCGAGACGCGAGCGAGGCGCGCGTGCGCTCGCTCGCGGACGAATTAAAGGACACGAAGAAAGACTACGAGATGTGGTCCAAGGAAGAGAAGGCAACGGAGCGTAAGTACTCGTCGGTGGCGGCGCAGAGTCCAGCGGAGAGCTCGCCGAGCCCGGCGCGGACGACGCTCGACGACAGAGATTTGCCCGAGTGGCTGCGTTCGCCCGAGCCAGCGCGACGAGACACGAATCTCGGGTCCCCGGTTGGACCAGATTCTGTGTCCCCGACGTACAAAAAGTTTTCTCCCGCAAAGTTGATCATTCCCGAGGAAGCGTCTTCCAAGACGTCGATCGAGAAAGATGCCCCAAAGACGCTCAGAGAGAACGGCGTTCAGCATCCCATCTTCAGCGCCGTTCGTAACGGGCGCGTAAGCGAAGCACAAGAAATCCTTGTGCACAATAGCACCGAATTTGACGTCGACACGCGAGATTCGTTCGGAAACACCGTTCTCATCGTCGCTGCGCAAAACAACCGCAAGCGCGTCACCAAGATGTGCGTTCGCGCCGGCGTCCCGCTCGACGCTCGAAACAAGCAAGGCAACACCGCGTTGCACTATTGCTACGGTTACGGGTACTTCGAGCTCGGCGAGTATCTGGTTAGCAAAGGCGCCGACGAGCGTGTCACGAACGCCGCCGGAGAAACAGCGTACGACGGCTTGAGCGCCGAAAACAGACGCGCGCTCGAATCCACCAGACGCGCGATCGTCGCCTCTCGAGACGCCAAGCGTCGGTCTCGTCCCACCGCGCCCGATCGCGACGAAGCGTCATACCTAGCGAGCTATTCCGACGCCGAATCCGCCGTCTCGTTCACGGATGACGACGAGTAAATGTATGTATCATAGAGCGCGCGCGCAGAGCGCCAGCCCGGTTGTAACCCTCCGACCCGACCTCACTCTTCGCCTCGCACGATGCTCGCTCGATCGGCTCGTTCGCTCCGCAAGACCCTCACGGGCGTTCGCGCGTTCGCGTCGGGCGTCCCCGATGTCATGGTGCGCGCGCGCGCTCGAAACGACCGAATACGCGACGCGAAAGAGTGTCTGGCGGCGGCTTATCCACCGGGACACTTTTTGACGACGAAAACCGACGCGTGCGCGTCGCGCGCGCCCCGCGCGGCGGCGTGGCGCGACGAGATCGACGACTGACGATATGCGTACGCACGCGACGCGCGATATAGACCGCGGCGGTGATCCGCGAGACGGGACCGGCGTCGAACATGAAGATCGAGAAGGATTACCCCACGCCGAAGCTCGCGCCGGGGGGCGTCATCGTGAAGAATAAGTACTCCGGTATTAACTTTATCGATACCTACCATCGAAGTGGTTTGTACAAGCGCGAGTTACCCTTTATCGGCGGTCAAGAGGGTGGTGGATACATCGCGGCAGCGAGCGACGAAGCCATAGCGCAAGGCGTCAAGGTCGGCGACCGCGTGAGCTACTCGTCTGTGTTTCAAACGTACGCGCAGTATACGGCGGTGCCGGCGAGCAAGGTGATCACGGTACCGGAGTCTATTCCTTTGGACGTCGCGGTGTCGTGCGGGGTGCAAGGAATGACGGCGCACTACCTCACGCACTCGGCGCACGCCGGGCTGGTGAAGCCGGGCGAGTGGATGTTGATTCACGGCACCGGCTCGGGCACGTGCCAATGGGCGGCGCAAATGGCCAAACTTCGAGGATACAAGGTCATTGGAACGTGCTCTAAGAGCAAGGAGGACATCGCGCGCGCCACGGGCGTCGATGAGCTCATCGTGTACGATGAAGCGCCGGGTACGTCCTACGAAGACTACACCTCGGTCGACCTCGTGCCGCGAGTGATGGAAATCACCAAGGGCGAAGGTGTCAAGGCTGTCATCGATGGCATCGGCCTCGCCACGTACGAGACCTCCATCGACGTCTTGGCTCGCCGCGGTATCTTCGTTTCCTTCGGCAACGCCTCCGGCGCCGTCCCGGCGTTCCCGCCGCTTCGCTTCATCAACAAGTCTGGTTACTTGACCCGCCCGAAGTTGAACGACTACACCGTCACTCGCGAAGAGCTCATGGAACGCGCGAACGACATCTTCGGCTGGATTTCTTCTGGCGAGCTTCAAGTCGCCGTCGACCGCTGCTTCCCGCTTGAGCAGTGCGTTGAGGGTCACAACTACCTCGAAGCCGGTAAATCTCGCGGAAAGGTCTTGTACGAGATTAGTGATTGATCAAGCTCGTACGAAGCGCGAACACCGTCGAAAAACACACGTAACCAATATTACTAATGAAATCTAATGAAGTTGTTTTTATTTATACTTGCCAGCTTGCGTAAGTTTTACAAAATTGCTGCTGCGGCGCGGGCGCGGGCTTATTCGGTGTCTCCCCATCGCACGTTGAAACGCGAAGCCAGGTAGTGAGCGCCGATCGGACCACGAGATCCGTACGGGTAAAGCTCCGGTGCGATCTTTTGCTCTTCGATTTTGTCTAAGAGCGGGGTGAAGAGCTTCCAAGCCGCTTCGAGTTCGTCGTTGCGAATGAAGAGACGCTTGTCGCCGTTGATGACGTCCAAAATCAAACGCTCGTACGCATCCGGAAGCTCAACTTGACCGTACGCGTTCTTGTATTGGAGATCTAAAATCGTTTGATCCAATCGCTGCCCCAAACCCGGGACTTTGTTGTTGATACGCAAGTAGATCGCTTCGTCTGGTTGAATGCGAATCACGAGCTCGTTGGTGACGTGCTCAACTCTACCTTGTCTTTCCCCGTACAAGTTACCAGGTGCGTGACGGAACTGCACGCGAATCTCCGCTTGACGCTTGTGCAAGGCCTTACCCGCCTTGAGCAAAAACGGTACGCCGTCCCAACGCGCGTTATCGATGAACAAAGCCATCGCGGCGAACGTCGGGCAAAGCGACCCCTTCGGCACTGTCTCGTCGTCCAAATACGCCGGATACTTCTTCCCATCGGTTTCTCGTCCTTTGTACTGACCCAACGCGACATTATCCATCTCAATCGGACGCATGCAGCGAATCACCTTGACCTTTTCGTTGCGAATGTCCTCCGCGTCCAGGCTCGCCGGTTCCTCCATCGCAAAGAGCGCCAAGATTTGCAGCAAGTGGTTCTGCATAATGTCGCGAATGATGCCGTAGTTATCGAAATAACCACCGCGACCTTCGGTGCCAAAGTTTTCACTAAAGTTGATTTGCACGTTGCGGATGTAGTTTCTGTTCCAAAGCGGTTGGAACATGATGTTCGAAAAGCGCATGACGGTGAGATTCTCAATCAACTCCTTCCCGAGGTAGTGATCGATGCGATACGTTTGCTCCTCGCTCAAGTCTTGCGCGAGCGCCGCGGTCAACTCGCGAGAGCTCGTCAAGTCTCTCCCGAACGGTTTCTCTACGATGACTCTCGTGTCCCCAGTCTTGCTTTGGCACTCGCGCGCCGCGTTTTGCGCCACCGGTACAAAGATGCTCGGCGGAATGCTCAGGTAAAACACGCGCTTTACGCTGCTAACCGCGCGTTCGTTTTCGCACATCAACGCGTCCAACGCCTTGAAGTCCTTCGCTTGATCGTATTGACCCGGCACGTACACGCACCGCGCGAAGAATTCTTCCGACTTTGCCGCGCAGTCGCTCTCCCCCGCCTTACTCCAGTCGATGCGACACGTCAACGACTCCGCGATTTTATTCCGAAACTCCTCCGTCGTCATGCTCGATCGCGCGTAGCCGTAAATCATGAAATTCTTCGGCAACCGTCCCTCGTAATACAGCGCGAACAGCGCCGGGTAGATTTTCTTCTTCGCCAAGTCCCCGCTCGCGCCGAAGACCACGAACGACAGCATCTCCCCTTCGTCGTCCCGAGTCTTCCCCGACGCCCTCACCTTCTCCTCCTCGACCCCTCCCGAGGCCGTTCCGAGATCCACGAACGTTTCGTTCACCCCCCCGCGCATCGCGACGTCGCGATCGCGTCGCATCACGACGCTCAGCCGTCGATGCCTCTCGACATTTCGCGGATTGCGTTGATGATCGCCGCCCCGCGTCGCGCGTTTCGCCGCCTGCGTGCGCGCTCGCGCCGTTCGCGTCGCGCCCGTCGGGCGCGCGTTCGGGAACGTCACGGCGCGCATGCTCGCGGGCGTCGCGCGCGCGGTGCGCGTCCAGCGCGTCGCTGTGCGGCGTCGATCGTCGCTCGGGACGAAAAGCGCACGCGCTGGCGACGACGTCCAGCCTCACTTTTCGCTTGATTCTATGATCTGGCTCGAGAGTGACGCAATACGCGAGGGTTGTGCATCTTGAGATTTTATTTTTCGCGAAAACGCTCGAAAACGGCGAGCGTTTCCGACGCGGTCGTCGGCGCGCCTCGGACACGGCGACGCGCGATGGTGCGCGCGCGCGCGCGCGACGCGGCGACGAGGGACGGAGACGCGGCGCGGCGTCCCGAGAAAGACGGCGAGACGGCGCGAATCGGGACGTGCGCGGAGGTGGAGCTCGTGACGGATGAGCGCAAGGCGGGGGAGATGTGGCGCGCGGAACGGTTTCGTGAGTTTCGATGGCGCGTGCGGTGCGCGGGACTCGAGGGCGATCCGAGGTTCGTCGAGATATTGAATCGCATGGGAGGCTTGACGCGCGAGTTGGCGGAGATGGATGCGAAACAACGGGAGGACGGGACGACGGCGCCTTGGTGGCGCGACGGGGAGTACGACGAGACGCGAGCGGAGGAGGCGAACGATCGAGGGATGGCGCGGATGAAGAAGAAAGAGTACGAGAAGGCGTTCGATGAGTTCACGGAGGCGATCAGGCTCGAGCCGCGGAAGGCGGTGTATCACGCGAACCGTTCCGCGGCGGCGCTCAAATTGGAGCGGTTTCGAGCGGCTGCGGAGGACGCGGCGTGCGCGATAGAACGCGATTCACGCTACGTCAAGGCGCTTTTGCGCGGTGCTTCGGCGCAATTGAAGTTGAGGTGCCCAGAAAAAGCGCTGGAGCTGTTTGAGGCGGTGCTGGAGATCGATCCAGAGGACGAGAGCGCTTCGCGAGGGAGACTAGAAGCCGAGCGCGCGGCGGCGGCGGCGAAAGCTGAGGTCGAGCGACAGCGTGATGCGGCGAAACGTGGCGCTCGAACGGCTTTACCGAGACACGACGTGGATCGAGAAACCGCGGCAGAAGCGCTCCTGAGCGCGGAGGCTCTTTTACGCGCGAATCCGAGTTTGGAAGGCGCCCGAGCCAACGTCGCAGAGGCGCTCGTGTGCTGTCAGAGATATGAGGCGGCGATCAAACAGTGTGAAACCTTACTTGAAGACTCGCTCGATCGCAAATACATCGTTGCCGAGACACGGTGGCGCATGGGCGACGTCGACGGCGCGCTGGCGGAGATATCAAGCGCATCCTTTCGAGACTCGTACGACGAATTTGCGAGCAAAAAATGCATCGAGCTCGGCGCGCGTTTACTGCATCTCCAAGATTTGATCAAGCGTGCTGAGCGCGACGTCGAGGACGAACAGCATTCGAACGCGATCCGTCTACTGAGTAAACTGTTGCAAACGCCCGAAGGCGAGATGACGACGAGATTCCGTGGTAGAATCTTACGCGTTCGCGCCGAGTGTCAATTCAAGCGGCACGAGTACGCCGCCGTCGACGATCCTGACGCGTGCGCAGACCTCGCCACAGCGACGCAAGACCTGGCGGAGTGTTTATCACTCAATGGTAACGATTACGAGGCGTATGCGTTACGCGCAGCGATACGCACGGCGCGCGGCGATCACCAAGGCGCGTTTACTGATTTGCGCGCGGCGCAAACAATCGCGCCGACGCATCCGGGCGTCGACGACGCCGTTCGTCGCGCCGCCGCTCGCGCGCTTCGCGGCTCGAGCGCCGACGCCGACGACCCTGAATCAAGAGATTACACCGTCGAAGACGGCAACGCGCGACGCCGGGGCAAGTTCTACGACATTCTCGGCGTCAAGCCCGGCGCCGACGTCCGCGCCGTGAAATCCGCGTATCGCAAGCTCGCCGCCGTGTGGCATCCCGACAAATGGACCCGCGCCTCTCCCGAGGACGCCGCCAAGGCTGAAGCGACGTTTAAATCCGTGCAACGCGCGTACGCCACCCTGAGCGACGCCAAGCAACGGAAGTTGTACGATTTAGATCCCGCGCGTTTCGACGAACGCGAGCTGTAAGCGCCCCACGCCCAATCGTCGCGTTCGACACACCGCGTCGCGTCGCGTCGCGTCGCGTCGCGTCGCGTCGCCGCGATGGCGACGCCGCGCGCGGCGCCGCGCGCGGCGCCCGTCGCGGCGCGCGCGGCGCGTCAATCGCGCGCGGCGACGCGCGACGACGCCGCCGACGCGTCCGCGCCGCGCCGACGCGTCGTTCGACGCCCCACCGACGGGCCTTCGCGGCGCCTGAGCGAGGAAGAAAAACGCGCGCGGCTCGAGGCGCTGCGCGCGCGCGACCTGGCGCTTCGCGCCAAACCGCACGTGGACGAGTTGATGGGCGCGTGCGCGCGAGACGAGACGCGCCGAGCGCAAGAGTTAAAGAAGGAAATCGTCAGCGCGCTCACGATCGAGGCCGTGCCGCTCGACGCCCACCTGGCGCTCGTGTCCATGTACTGCCGAGGCGTCCTTCCCGCGTTGGCCGAACGGGCGTTCGCGGACGCGCTTCGCGCCGGTCCCGTTCCCGACGCCGCGGTGTGGGAACTCGTCGAGTGCTTCGACGCCGCGGGCGAACCGTGGAGCGCGAAAGCGAACGAAGCGTTGGCGTATCTCGAGACGAGAAATCGGTAATGACGATGCGCCGCGTCGCCGATCGTTCGTTCGGACGCGCGGTTTCGTCGCCTCGGCCGAACCGCCGCCTCGGCTCCTTCGCGGCGCGCTTCGGCGCCGCTCAATAGCGTCTCGTCCATCGACGCGCGCGGCGCGTTCGCGTCGCGTCTCGTCGCTCATCGACGCTTCTCGCGTCGTTGTATTGTATTTTACGCTCAGGACTTCGCGCGCGCGCTCTGGCGCGACCTGGATCGCGCGTCGAGTCGCGTCGAGCCCGTCGCTCGCGAGCTCGTCCAGATGCGGCGCCCTCCGCCGCCTCGCGCCACTTCTTTTCCCCTCCTCTCCGTCCAAAGGTGCGCCGTTCGATCGCCGCGCGAAGCGCGCGCGCGAAACGCGAAGAGCGCGTCGCGCGCGCGACGTCCGCAACGCGCGACGGCGCGCGCGCGCGGCGACACGGCGTCGAGATCGTCGCGCCGACGTCATTCTCTCAAAGAATTATCGTCGACGATTCGTCGCGGTTTACGCCGCGCGCGCGCGTCGCGGGCGCGCGACGCGGACGCGCGCGATCCGAAATCGCGCGATCCGGCGCGCGCGACGCGTCGGCGGGCGCGGGACGCGCGCGCGAGGGCGCGGGGCGCGCGAATGCGATTCCGAGGGTTGAATTTCTGAAACATTCATCGCGCGGGAAACGCGACGCGGGGCGCGCGCGAGGGCGAAGCGGCGGTGGAATTTTCCGCGGAACGAACGAATACTGACGGCGCGACGTTGTGCGATCGAACGCGTAGGAGAAGTTGGCGAAGTCGTGACTGTTTGATCAGATCTTGCGGATTCCGAGGCGATGACGGCGGTGGCGGCGGCGGCGACGGCGCCAGCGGGGGCGGCGGATGGGGAAAAACCAGACGCGCGCGCGACGGAGGCGGGAGATGGGGCGATGACGGACGCGCCGAATACGCCCGCGGAGGATGGGGCGATCACGGAGGCGGCGGCGGCCGCGGGTGCGAACGCGGCGGCGGCGACGTGGCCGGCGAACGCGGTGTCGGCGGCCCGCGGGGAGATCTTGTTGACGCTGAATCAGTCGATGAAGGCGCCGAAAGGGTACGCGTACATGCCGGCGGGTGATTACGCGGCGTTTGACTCGAATTGGTTGGAGAGTAAGAAACGCGTGCGTAGACCGTCGGCCAAGGTAGATGACGGGATGTTCGTGTCGGGCGACGACGAGGGCGGCGGGATGTTTGCGGCGCCGGGCGACGATTCGGCAAAGCTTCCAGAAAAACCGGACGAAGAGTGTACGGAAGAGGAGCTTGCTTTGCGGAAGCTGCAACGCAAAGAGCAAAAGCGTCGTAAGAAGGAAGAGTTGGCGAAGCGTCTCGCGGCCATCGAGGAGGCCAAGACCAAGGTGGCGGAAATCGAGGCGAAGAAGCAGTTAGAATTCGCCAGGTTACCTCCGCCGCGTCCGGCGTCGGCGCGACCGATCAAGGCGACGCAACCGTACGATGGTTACGGCGTCTCGTCCTACGGGTCGAAGAAGAAGGGCTCCGCGGCAAATCTTGCGGGCGTCAAGAAGTTAAGGGATGGCCGCGCTGTTACGACGCAGCGTTTGCAAAAGGAGTACGAAGTTGAGCAGGCGCGCGACGCTCGACGCAAGGAAATGATAAGACGTTGCCGTGAAGTTTTAATAGCGTCGAAGAAGCACAAGTATCACAAGATTTTCCTTGTGCCGGTCGACCCGAAAAAGCATGGGGTGCCAGACTACTTTGACATCATCAAGAACCCGATGGATATGGGCACGGTGAAGACGAAGCTCGACACCAAGGCATATCTCAACCCCGCTGAGTTTTGCGCCGACATGCGCTTAATCTTCTCAAACGGCCTTCTGTACAACGGCACGGCGTCAGATGCTGGCGTCATGACTGAAACTGTCCGCCAGTTATTCGAAACCGCGTGGTTGAATAGCGATCTCGAAGACTACGTCTCAATCGAAAACGAAATTCGAGAGCACGAGGACATTGAAATTCGCAACACGCCCGCCACGCCCATCAGTCTTGAGGTGGCTGTCCTCGAAGACGCTAGAGCGGAACTCGAAAAGGTCAGACGCGAGATTGAGGAACTGAAGCGCGCCAAGCAAGAAGTTATATACAAGGAAGACGACGAAGATGATTTGGACGACGAACCGATGCCGCGACCAAAGTCTCGGTCTCGCGGGGCGGTCAAAAGACAAAGAGACCCAGATGAAGATCCCGACTTCGACTTCGATGACGCGCGCATGGATGAAGACACTTACAAGGAGTACAAGGAGGAAGGCCGGATTCGAAAGGAAATCAAGCGAGAGCGTGGATTCAGGAGCGAAGGAGGCTACTCGCGTCCGCGACCGGCGCCGACGCCCTCGCGCGATATGACTTTTGATGAAAAGTCTGAGCTCACAATGTTGCTTGGAGAACTTCCCGAAGACAAGCAGGATCGAGTCGTACAAATTGTTAGTGAAGCGAAACAAGCTTTGGGCCAAGGGGAGGAAGATGAGATCGAAATCAACATCGAAGAGCTTCCCGCGGCCACGCTCTGGAAACTTCACAAATACGTCAATGGCGTGCTTCGTCCGAAGAAGCGTAAGCTCAACGCCGCTGAGCAGCTTCTTGAGGCGAAAATGCGTGAAGCGCAAGCCGCGCGCGAGCTTGCGGCTGTCGAGCAAACATTGCAGCAGGTTCAAGAGACCGGAGGAAGCTACCAAGACGTCGTTCATCTCAACAGCGCCGGGCCGTCGGCTCAAAAGCCAGCAAAGAAACCGGTCGACGACGACTCCGATACCGACACCGATTCCGGAGATTCGGATTCAGACACTTCGAGCATGGATAGCGCGGAAGGTGCTGGCAGTAATCCGGAGAAGCGCGCCGCCGTCACCGGTGCCGCCGCGCCCGTCGACCAGTCGTCTAACCAGTTCGCCAAGGAGGCTCCGGGCATCAAACAAAACGTCTCCAAGGCGGCGGTGAACGTCCAAAATCCGTCAGGTTGGGAAAATCTGGCGAGTTCTGACGCGCCAGTGAACGCGAGCGCGCAAGCGGCGACGCAGGATGCCATTCCGGATGACTTGTGGAATGAGTTCGAAGCCGCGGCTCAACAAAAGCAACAACTCGACGAATCCAGAAAAGAGGACGAGGCGCAGGCGCAAGCCGAGCGCGAGCGACTGGAAGCGGAAAAGAAAGCAGCTGAAGAGGCGAAAAAAGTTGCCGAAGAAGCCGCAAAGCAAGCCGAGGCCAAGGCGCGAGAAGAGGCGCGCGCCAAGGCGCGAGAGGCGCTCGAAAACCAAGAGCAAACCATCGATCTCGAGGAACAACGCATCGCGATGAAGCAGTTCGGAGGCGACGGTATGGGCGGAATGATCGGATCCATCGATCCGAGCAAGCTCAAGCAAGGCTCGGAGTGAGCGCACTCGAGCCGATACGAAAACAAAAAAAACATCCCAAATACCCACCCACCAGAAAACAAACAAAAAAACGCCGAAAGCCAATAACACCACACAACTCCGACTTCGTGATGATGTCAATGAACACACACAGTACTAGTTAATCACTGTCGTCTCCTCAAACGCGCGCGAATTCGAGCGATGTGCCGTCGCGGCGAAAGTCGTTTCGAAAGAGGCGTTAAGATCCACGCGTTGTGTGGGATTACATGTTGTGTTCGTTGCGGTCGTTCGCTTTCTATCGTCCGTTTCGCCAAAGTTCTAAATGGGAGGTGAAAGTTTTGATTCGCCGACGTCCGACGCCGAATAATGCCGTCGCCGAGCGTCGCTCGAAACATCACTTGGATTCGCTCCCGCGATGAAGTCGCCTCGCGCTTAGAGCGCAGAGGTGAGGTAAATCGCGAGCGCGCCCGTACCGATGATACCGGCCAAAGTCGCCGCCCAGTACACCAAGTTACCTTCGTACTTATCACCATCGGACTTGAAGTCTTGCGGCACCCAGATCGGGGAGTACTCGTCGACGTTCGCCTTGCCGTTGCGCAAGCCGAGCTTGTAGACGTAGCCAGCCTTGCCGCTTCGCCTGCGCGCGTCACGCGTCGTCGTCGTCGTCGTCGTCAGTCTCTCAACCCATCGCGCGCGCGCGCCTTAATCTTTACGTCCTCTTCCATTTTTTTCGCCTTCGCGCGCCCCGCAATCGTCGCCACACCCCCAGCCGCGCGTCTTCCCGCCATATCGCGCGCGAGATAACGTCCAGATACGCTCGCGTCGCATCGCATCGCATCACGCACGTCTTCGGCGCCGATCCGGCATCGGTGGAGCCCTTGTAGCCGACCGCGCGTTGCGCCGGCGCAGACTTCGTGCCCTACACATCACGCGCGCGCGCGCCTCGTCGTCAGTCGTCGCTCCACGCCCCCCGTCTCCCCGCGTCCCCCCGCGCGCCCTCGTTCGCGCCCCCACCGCGCGCGTCGCGATCGCCCCCCCCTCGCCGTTTCCCCGAGTCCCGCCCGCGCCCAGTCTCCCGCGCGACCGATCGCTGAATTTCCCATCGTCCGCTCCCCCCCCTCACGCCTCCGTTCGCGCGCTTCTCGCGTCGCCCGTCGCGATCGATCGCTCGCCCGCGATCGATCGATCGATCGATCCGCGCGCGCGTCGTTCGCGCGTCTCCCGTCGCGTCTCCCGTCGTCGCGTCGCGTCGCGCACCCGCTTCGGCCCCGAGGAGTTATTCATGATCACCAACGATCGGCGCGTCGTCTTCGACGTCGTCGCGCGCGTCGCGGCGACCGCGGTCGCGGCGAGGGTCGTCGATTGCGTGAGCGCGGCGTGCATCGTGGTCGAGTGTGCCGCGCGCGCGCGCGATCCACGGCGAGGCGCGCGGCGTCGATCGCGACGCGCGGGGTGTTTATCGTGATACGGTTCCCGCATTCGAGTCCGTTTTAACGCCATCTATCGATACGTATATCCATCGCCGCGATGGA
>Ga0181605_10003620_pt1 | contig 12653 bp, 8 predicted proteins | sample 041ome_11_FD_148676 | JGI IMG/M metagenome (GOLD analysis project Ga0181605, IMG submission 148676) | Coastal salt marsh microbial communities from the Groves Creek Marsh, Skidaway Island, Georgia - 041411US metaG (spades assembly) | ecosystem: Environmental > Aquatic > Marine > Intertidal zone...
GGAGGCGCTGGGAGAGGGGGGGGCGAACGGGGCGAACGGGGCGCGGGACGCGGAGGACGGGGCGGCGAGCGGGACGGCGGAGGCGGAGGTGCGCGCGACGGGAATCGAGGGCGCGGATGCGAGCGCGAGCGTGGTGAGTCCGTTCGCGGAGGCGGCGAAAGAGGAGAACGCGGACGCGGTGGACGAGTCGCCGAAGTTGCCGCTGACGATGGAAAACGTGGACGAAGCGCTCGACGAGGTGCGACCGTATTTGGTCGCCGACGGTGGTAACGTCGAGCTCGTGAAGATTGAAGGTAAGATCATCGTCGTGCGGTTGAATGGGGCGTGCGGGACGTGCGCGTCGTCGTCGGCGACGATGAAGGGGGGGATCGAAAAACTTTTAAAGCAAAAATTCGGCGACGCCGTGGAAGAAGTCGTCAACGTGAGCGGTGAATTGGAAGAGATGACGATCGAGACGATCGAGGGGCATTTGGAAAAGCTTCGAAAGTCTATCACGAGCTACGGGGGCGAGGCGAGCGTGGAGTCGCTCGAAAGGGGCGTGTGCGTGTTGAAGTTTAGAGGACCGCAAGCGCTCGCCTTCTCCATCGCGCAAGCCATCAAAACAAAATTTCCGCTCGTGCGCGAGTGCAAAATCAGACAAGTCAAGTAACCGTAGCATCCGTTTCCCTATTATTTAATGACGCACCCATTGGATGTTGTAGCTAATAATTTATTACACGCGTTCGAGTTTAAACGGTGAAGTTGTCGCACGCAAACGCCTTATCCACGCGCTTCATGATACCGCTGATCACCTTGCCCGGACCAACTTCCGTCGCAGACTCCAAGCCCTTACCGAGGAGCGTGGTCATCGTGGTTTCCCATTGCACCGGGTTGGTGAGCTGCTTCGCCAACGTGGCGCGAATGCTCGCGGCGTCCGTGTGCGGGTTGACGTCGACGTTGGAAATGACCGGGATGCGCGGCTCCTTAATCGGTGTCGCTTCGAGCGCAGCCTTGAGCTTGTCCGCGGCCGGGGCCATGAAGTCGGTGTGGAACGCACCGGCGACGGCGAGACGCACGACCATGCGCGCCTTGAATTCCGGCTTGGCGATTTCTTCAACCTTGTCGATAGCCGGGATGGCGCCGGACACGGCGTAGTTACCGTTGCACAAGTAGTTGGCAACCGAGCACGGCGCCCCGGACTCGGCGGCGGCGCGTGCGGCGAGTTCTTCGGCCTTATCCGCGGAGAGGCCGATGACGGACGCCATACCGGAGGGCGTGGCATCGGCAGCCTCTTGCATGGACTCACCGCGAATCTTCACGAGCTTCAAGCCGTCTTCGAAAGACAACGCCTCGGCAAAGGTCAAAGCCGTGTACTCGCCGAGAGACAAGCCCGCGGCGACGTCGATGGAGTCGATCATCGCCTTACCTTCGTCCGACATCTTCATCTTTTCGAGCGCCGCCAAAGAAGACACGTAAATCGCCGGCTGGGAAACCGCCGTCGAGTTCAAGCGCTCCGCCGGGCCGTTGACGCACACATCGAGCAAGTCGTACCCGAGCACGCCGGACGCGGTGTCAAACATCGCCTTCGCCGCGGGGCACTCTTCGCACAGCTCCTTCGCCATGCCGACCGTTTGCGCGCCTTGTCCCGGGAAGAAAAAGGCCTTCTTCGGCGAGTAGTCGGCGGCGGCGCGCACGGTGACCGAGCGGGACGCTCGAACGCTAGCGCGTCGGGTCCTGCGCATCACACGAAAACGCGGTTCATCGTCAGTATACTTTATCGCTTCGTGATCGCGCCGTCACTGCACCGAGAAGACACCGCGACACTGTCGTAAGCGCCCTGTTTGTCGGCCCTCGGCGGATAAGGCGGATTACTCGACGTGCGCGACGTCGTGACGCGCGACGCGACGCGCTAACGCGACCGAAAACGTACGTGCAGGCGCGCAAGTTGACGGTTGACGTGGTGCGGAGGGAAGCGGACATGGTGGACATGGTTGAGTGCGAGTATGCGGTCGATGCGTCGAGTGGTTGTTCGGATACCCGAAAGCAGGGTTAAATGCGCGCATCGTCGAATGATTTGTTTAGCGTGTACGTGAGCGCTAAATGGTCAACATGCGCGAGCCTATGTGTTCGATTGTTAATACTAGGGTTTCATCAATTCGTCGCCGCTGCTTGAGCACCGCCAGAGATGATGGCGTTGTCGAGGATCAACGCGGGCCGCGTTTCTAAAGCGACCGTCACCGGCGCCGGGAGTGGTTCCTGTTGCAAGGAGGCGCGTGAAATCATCTCTGCCGCCGCCTTGCGAGCGGCTTCGAGTAAATAGAGATCTGTTGACATCGATGCGTGGAACAGGTTCACCTGCTGGCCGCTTTGTTTCGTGCCAAAGAGCTCGCCAGCGCCGCGGAGCTGTAAATCGCTCTCGGCAATTCGGAAGCCGTTGTTTGATTGCTCGAGCACGCGAAGACGGTCGCGCGCGCGATCTCCCTTCAACTCCGCGTTCTCCCCTGCGCCAGGAGAGTGTAACAAGAAGCACTTCGACTGACGTGCGCCGCGTCCGACACGACCTCGAAGCTGGTGAAGCGCGGCGAGACCGAAACCGTCTGCGTCTTCGATGATGATGACGCTCGCATTCGGCACGTCCACACCAACTTCAACGACTGACGTAGCGACCAGGGCTTGAGTTTCTCCAGAACTAAACTTTTCTAGCGCCGCGGCTTTTTCGTCCGCGCCCAACTGCCCGTGCAAGAGTCCGAATCGTACATTTGGATACTTGCTCACGAGACGAGCGTATTCCTCCTCCGCGCCCTTCACTTCAGACATGCGAGACGATCCGGATTCGTTCACGAGACGCAAGATGACGTAAGCCTGCCCGCCGCGGCTCACTTCTTCGCACATCGAATCGTAGGCTTGCGAGTGCTCGTCGACACCGCACACCGTTGTGATGATTGGCAAACGGCCAGCGGGTTTCTCGTCGATGACGCTCAAAGCCATCTCGCCAAACTTTGTCATCGCGAGTGTGCGCGGAATCGGCGTTGCGCTCATGGTAAGCATGTGCGGTGGGAGCTTACCTTTTGCCAATAATCCAGCGCGTTGCTCCACGCCAAAACGATGCTGTTCATCGACGACGGCGATGCCGAGTGAGCTGAATACAACTTTTTCGTGAATCAAAGCGTGCGTGCCAACAATAATTCCAATCTTTCCGTCATTCAAATCCTCGAGAATTTGCGCACGTTCAGCAGTTTTCGTTGAACCAGTGAGTAACGCCACTTTCGGTGGATCTCGCATTTGTGAAAGCAAATCCGTGAGCACGCGGTGGTGCTGCGTGGCGAGTACTTCAGTCGGCGCCATGAACGCGCCTTGATGTCCTGCACCGACCGCCGCGAGGAGCGCCATGGCGGCAACGACAGTCTTACCGCACCCCACATCACCTTGGAGTAGGCGCAACATCGGTGCCGGCCCGGCCATATCGCTCAAAATTTCTTCGAGTGAAGACTCTTGAGATCGCGTAAGCGCAAACGGTAACTCGCTGCGCAACTCGTCCGTGAGAGCAGTGCCGACAATGCACACGCCTTCGGTCGACTCGGACACGGGAAGCGCCTGTAAACGACTGCGTTCTTGTAGAAGCGCCACTTGTAATAAAACCAATTCTTCAAACGCCAATCGCTCTCGCGCTTGCGCCACAGCCTCGACGTTTCGTGGCCTGTGAATATTCTTCACCGCCTCCGAATGCGAAAGCAATCCGAGTTCGGCGAGCAATGGATTATCGCGGCCCATCGATACCTCCATGGGATCGGCGGGAAGCTTCGCTAGGAAAATGTCCATCGATGCATTCACCGCGCGATGCCACTCAACATTGCTCATCGCTCCACGCTTGGCGTACGTGGCGACAATTTCCGACGAGTCGGACGCAAATACCGGCGCATCTGCGGCAATCGGAACGACACGACCGCCGTCCACGCTGAACTGGCAGTTCCTATCGCCCGTACCCAAAGTGCCGCGGACACTCACCCGAGCACCGATCGGCATTTCTTCGCGAGCATCCTTCGAAATGTAGTCCCACACTTTAACTTTGCACCGAGGCTTATTTGCGCCCCACGGATCGTCCTCTGTCGGCGTGAGTTCGTCCTCGCGTACGTCGACTTCGACCAACACCGTGTTCGGGATCGCACGCCCACGCATGTAATCGCGCACTTGCATCGAACGAACTGTCCCAGTGAGGGTCACTTGTGTGCCTTGTGCGAGAGACTTGTTCCAAACGCTGTACTCTTGATACTTGCGCGGGCAGTTGCGCAATACGGCTTCGATGGTGTTGATGCCTTCGGCTTTCAGCGCCTTCATAGTCGACTTCGGGACTTTATCCTTGAGCGCTTCGATCGATGTTTCTTTCCATCGCTCTAGGTCGAGACGAAGCTCGGAGGTGTCCGTCTTAGCGGCGATTTCGGCGAGTTTCTGAAAGTCGACAGTTTCGGGGAGAATACCGTTGATGGGATCCTCGGCGGCCCAAAACGGCTTCTGCATACCTCGAAGAGGCACATCGTTTGACGACATCGAGCTCGAGTCACTCTCAAATTCCATATTTTCTTCGTTTGCGAATTCATCGACCGCGGCCCATCCACCACCGACGTCGGCTTCTTCGCCGTCGCTCAAGTTCACTGTACCGCCGCCGCCCCAGCCCGGCGCGCCGCCCGCGTAGGACGAGCGTTCGCTCTCAGACTTGGCATCCGCGGTCGCTCGCTTCAAACTCCCCGCGCCCGGATCGCCGAGCGAAAATGAGTACTTCTCCAAGCACCCAAGCTCGTCGTCCTTCGCATTGGGATGCTCGAGTAGTTTGTTGAGGATTTCAGCCAACACTCGAGCGTCCGTCCCTGCGCGGTGCATTTGTGTGTCTTCACCATCGATCGACACGCCGTAGTATTCCCGTAGGACATCCATGTTGAACTTTGCCAATCCTTCCGGACGCAGCAGCGCGCGCGCGAGCGGCAAGGTATCACAGAATCTCCAACTCGACGGCAACTCACGCCCAAGACGACGGTATTCGTGCTGCATAAAAGCCGCGTCAAACTGACGCGCGTTGTGCGCGACAAGCAAGATCGGCGCCCCCGGGCGCGACTGGCGGGCGCTTTCAATAAATGTTTCCAACTGCTCGGCCGCCATCGCGAACGACGGCACGTTCGAAGCGCTCACCATGCTGTTGGTGATGCCCGTGAGCGAGGTGATGGCGGCTGGAATCGTAAACCGACCGGGATTCACGAGCGTGCTGAACGCCGCGGACGGATCCGAGAGCGACTGCGCCGCGAGCTCAATGATTCGACTCTTCTCCTTGCTCAACCCGGTGGTCTCTAAATCGAAAACAATAATGGTGGGGAACTCGGACGAATCTCGCGACACCGTCGGCGCCTTCGTCTTCGGCGCGTCCTCCTTCGTCTTCGCAGCCGCCACCGCCGGAGTCCGCTTCGACCCGCTCGCGACACCACCCATGTTCGATGAAACTACCGACGTCGCCCCCGCGCGCTCGACCACCGGCGCAGCGCTCGGCGGCGACCACGCTCGCGGCGTCTGCGTCGACCTCGCCGGCGGCGCCGTTTCGCCGCGCTGAATCACCCCAGGCAGCGCCGTCGACATATTCTGCAGCAACCGCTGTCGTCGATCGACGTCCAAATTCCCATACACCGTCGAATCCCGCACCATGTGCGCGAGCATCGGCGACGCGTGCGATCGCTCCAACTCCCGAAGCGACGCCGTGAGAAAGCTCTGAAAATCGTCGAACGCCTTCCCCTTCGCGTTCGCGCACCCATTGCTCATCTCGTACGCCAGCCCCGCGCGCAATCGATCCTGCGTCATCATTCGCGCGCGCATCGTCGTCGTCAGTCCGCCATCGCTCGCCCGTCGCCCGTCTTTCCTCCGTCCAATCTTTTAAAAATCAAACCGCGCGCGCGTTCACCAGAGATCCCTCGCCCTCGACGCCCTCGCGCGCTCGCACGCACCACGACCGCGCGCGCGTCGAGCGAATCGCTCGTCGCGACGCTCGCGCCGTCCCGCGCGCCCGCGCCATCGCCGTCCGCGACGCCGCGCGTCCACACGTCTCGTCGTCTCGTCGTCAACCGAATCCGTTCGAGCGCGCGCGCGAGCGCCCGCGCTCGACGCATGCCCGCGCGCGTCGTCGCGCGCGTCGTCGCGCGCGTCGCGGTCGTCGCGCGCTCGACGCCGCGCTCGCTCGTCGCGCCGACGGCGCGCATCGGTGTGCGGTCGAATCGTTCGCGCGGCGGCACATCGCGTCGCGCCGATCGCGATCATGGGCGCGGCGTGCGCGCGCGCGATCGACCGCGACGGCGCGCGCGCGGGCGCGCCGTCGACGAAGCGCGCGCCGCCGGGCCCGCACGCGCTGCCGGCGCGATCGATCCTGAAATCGTCGTCGATCGCGGGCGAATTGGCGAGCGCGCGCGATTCGCACTCGACCGGGACGGCGGCGTCGAGCGCGGCGACGACGCCGTGCGGGAGCGAGCGCGATCTGGAGGGACGGGAGCGAGGAATGACGCGAAAGGTGTCGCTGGTGAAGTTCGCGGGACTGAGCGACGACGAGGGGGAGGAACACGGGGAGGGATGGCGGGGACGGCTGTTCGGCGGACGCGCGGTGGCGAGCGGCGGCGGCGGCGGCGGCGGCGAACGGGACGACGACGGCGCGACGACGACGCACGGGAATGGATTCGAGAGCGATTCGTCCGGGCGCGAGGTCGGCGGAGGGACGATTTACGGGATGCCGACGCACGAACGACGGGGAAGCTTCACGAGCTCGGTGCCGGTGGTGGAGCACGAGGAGGAGGCGCACTGGTTTCTGTCGATTGGCGTCGATACGCGGTTGGCCGCGGCGCGCGTGATGGAGAGCAGACTCGCGGCGGCGCGCGTGGAGGAAGAGCGGCTGCGTGAGCTCGTGATCGAGGCGGAAGCGGCGACGCGAGAGGCGGAAGCGGAGGCGCGCGCGAAGAGCGAAGGCGAACACGACGAGCCGCGCGCGGGGTCGAGCGGCGGAGACGGCGGCGAGGACGACGGTGCGGTTGTATCGACGCCGCCACGCGTGAAGACGGCGACATTGATGCCATGGGATGTAATGGTGACCGTCGCGCGAGCTAGAGAAGGCGATGCGCGCGCTGCGGCGCACAAAGCGACGCTCGTGGTGAAGAAGCTCGCGCACACGGTGGCGCTCTGGGAGCTCAAGTCGACGAAGCGGGCGCATTCGGATATCGGTGAACACTTGACGAAGATTAAAGAAAAGAAGGGTAGACGACTGGCGTCTGCGACGCGCGCTCGGGCTACGTTTATAGCCGCCGAAGAGACGCGCGATCGCGAGTTTGAGAACACGCGAGTGTTGGAAGACAAGCGTCTCGCCGCCGACGTGAACATGGCGGAGGCTTCGGCGCGAATCCACGCCGCGCGGACGGCGTTGCAGAACGCGCGCGACCGCAAAAAGGGTATTTTAACGACGTTTCGTCAAGCCGTGCGAACGTCCATGGACTCGAGCGTTGATTTGTTGGAGTTTAGGCAGAAGGAGTTTGCCCTGCGGGCGTCCAACGTCACGAAGACTATGTTCACCGCGTACGACGAGATGACGTCAAGGCTCGAAGAGGCGCTCATGAACGCTATCGACGCGGTGGGGCGGAAGTCACCGAAGAAGATCGATAAAGTGTTCGACATCGAGGCCGCCGCCGCGCTCACCGCACGCGATCGCGCCGAAGCCTCGTTAAATGACGCCACGAGTCAGTGCATGGCTGAGATGCGCGCGCTCGAGGCGTCGACGCGTACTTTGCTGGATGACGTCGATGAGGAAATCAAAAACGGCATAGAGGAGTATTATGCCGCCGCGGACGACGAGCGCGTGTGCTATATGGAGGCGCAACGAGCGACGATTGCGTGCAAGATGGCGCACGCTGCGGTCAAGGTGTACGAAGAGCAATACAACGCCACGAAGAACATGTCCGACGAGGCTCACACTTGGGCGAGCTCACTCGACGACGAAATCGCACAGCTGAACAAAGACTACGCGATCGCCGAGGAGCGGCATCTCGAAGCCGCAAAAGTCGTCGACGCAGCGCTGGTCGAAGTTGAAGCCGCAGAGAAGGACGTCTTGTCGACTTCGGCGCCTGACGAGTCGAATCAAAAGAGCGCGCGACGGCAAAGCGTGCGAAACGTGTTCGAAGTCATAAATCGATTCAGTACAATGGTGCGTGATAAATCGGCGCGAGGCGACAGTGATACTTTCGTGAGTCTCAAGCAACTCTCGCTTCAAGCTGGCTCGGATTCGCCGAGAAATTCCGACGAGCAACATCGCGTCTCCATGCTCGGATTTTCCACATCGTTCCCCGACGCCGACGCCACGATGGAGAGCATCATGGAAAAGGCGCACGAGCTGGAGCACTCGAGAGACGTGCAGACGCTCACGCGGAATGTATCCCGAAGCGCCATGGCGTATAATCCGCTGCAAAAGTGAAGAGAGACCGCAAAAAGTTTGAATACGAATACGCATGTTATTGACAAGATTGTATTATTCGCCACCTACTTTGGCGTGGGTATACGAGTAGATCTGTAGAAAAGAGACCGGTAGGACATATTTATTCATGTCGGTCAACGTACACGTTGGTTTTGTAAAACAAAATTTGTTCGATGAGTCTGGTGCGACGACGAACGGCGGGGGATTATTGCCCCATCGCGACGGAGAAGCCAGTCTTGTAGTGATGCCCCTTGGACGCCATACGCAAGCACCCCGTGGCGGTGGCGCCTTCGCAGAGCGTCGTGGTGTATGTCACGTCCGTGTCACCGTGATTCGAGTGCACGACACGCATGGTGTCGCCGGATTGGAGCGTCTTGCTCACGCCGAGCGCGTAGCTCAACGAATTGCGTTCTCCGCCCATCGCGAGCTTGGCTTCCAAACCCGCGGTCGTCTTCGCGTCGAGCTCGCTCGTGACGCCCAAAGCGACGGTATTCCCACCATCACTCAACGCCGCGCTCAAAGTCGTCGGTCCATCTCGTCGCTGGGCCGCGAGCGTCCAGTCCGCCAGACCCCCGCTCGAGGGCGACACCGTCGCCTTGGCCCCGAGCGCGGTGTTATCATCGAACGCGTAGCACGCGCTCGCGACGATATCACCGCCCGCCAACGCCGAATCAGCCGTGATCCCGACGGAATCGATCGCGAGCTTCGCCCCGATCGTCGCGTTCGCGGTATCCCGCGCCAATCCCTCCACCGCCACGTCGAGTCCGCTCAGCGCCAATCCGCTCGCCACCACGTCCGCGCTCAGATCCCCGTGATGATTCGCCTTCGCCACCAACTTCACCCCATCGATCGGCAGTTCAAACGTTTGCTTCGCGTCCACCGCGATCGCTCTCGCCGCGCCGTTCACGTCCACGGTCACGTCCGCGTCCGCGAGCGCCGAATTCTTCGGTCCCTTCGTCGTCACCTTCGTCGCCCCCACCGCCGCGGGTTCGAGCAAATCGCGCAGCGCTTCGCCGAGCGCTTCAAAGTACGTCATTTCGCGTCGGTGCGCGTCGTTTACGAGCGCGCGCGTCGCCGTGTGTCGCGTCGCGCGTCGCGATGCGCGCAATCGCATGCAACGTCGTAAAAAGGCACTGACTCAGCGACGGTTCCCCTTTCCCGCGCTTTTTCGACCCGCGCGGGCGAGGTTCGAATTTCGGCGATCGAAACTCGCGCGAGGGTCGATCGCGATCGACGCGCGATCGATCGCGCGTCGATCGACCCTCGCGCGAGGGTTTCGCGGTCGACCCGCGCGCGCGCGCGCACACGCGCGCGCGCACGACGCACGACGCATGCTTCGCCGCGGAGCGAGGGAACTCGCGCGGCGCGCGGTCGACGCGCGCGCGCTCGCGACGCCGGCGACGATGACGCACGCGCGCGCGCGCGCGGTCGACGCGTACAAGGTGGGCGAGTCGACGAACATCAAGTGGCACGAGGGCGCGGTCGATCGCGAGACGCGCGAGAGGGCGCTCGGGCAGCGAGGGTGCGTGCTTTGGTTCACCGGCCTGTCGGGATCGGGGAAGTCCACGGTGGCGTACACGCTCGAGCACGAACTGTTCAAGCGAGGGAAGATCGCGCAGGTGCTCGACGGCGACAACATTCGACACGGGTTGAACTCGAATTTGGGGTTCACCGCGGCCGATCGAGAGGAGAACATTCGCAGGATCGGTGAGGTTTCGAAACTGTACGCGGATAGCGGGATGATCACGCTCGTGAGCTTCATTTCGCCGTATAAGAAGGATCGGTTGGCGGTGCGGGAACGCGTCGGCGACCGCTTCGTCGAGGTGTACATGAAGATTCCGTTGAGCGTGTGCGAGGAACGCGACCCGAAGGGGCTTTACAAGGCTGCTCGGGCGGGTAAGATTAAGGGATTCACCGGCATCGACGATCCGTACGAAGAACCGGTGAACGCGGAGATTGAAATGGAAGTCGCCAAGGAGGACGGCGTCTTGGCGCCGCCGCGAGACATGGCGCACAAAATCATCGAGTATTTGGACGCCAAGGGATTCTTGAAGGCTGATTGATCTCGTCGTATCGCCTCGATCGTTGCACATTAATAATACCATCGTATTGCTTACGCGCGCGCATCGTTCTTCGTCCATTCGTGTCGTTTCCAGACGGTTTCGCGAAGACGCGCCGAAGAGGTTCCAACGCACTAACACCCCACGCGTTCCACGCGTACTACTTTCAACAACCACCACCACATCCATGCGCAGATGTTCACTTTCCCCACGGCGTCGTCGGTTTGAGACGCTCGGGAGGCGCAAACGTCATTGGACAGATTTTTGCGCTGGCGAAATTCGCTTGGATCCATCGTCTATTCATGTCCAAAGAATCCGCTCTATTGGTGATCGTGCGCTGATGAATGAACACCTCGCGCATCTCCATTCCCTCCTCGGCGAATAAAGCCACCAAATCTTCTATTGTGAAGTAGTACGCGCGCGTGCCGTCGTGTCGCACATAAAAGTTTTCCGACAACTTTTGATTCGCCGCCACCTTCCCTTCGAACCTTTCCTGCGCTAAATCCCCCGCGGCGTAGTCACGAACGCATATTGCGCCTCGTTGACCGTCTCGCATGACGGTCGATAGATTTCGTACGCAGTACTTCATCTTCTCTCGCGACATCGCGCTCAGCGCGAACACCATCGTGGCGACGTCGACGCATCCGGCGGGTACGTTCTCCAACAAGCTCTCACACGTCGCGTCGCACACGAACGCCTTGACGCGATCGCGATCGCGTGGCGGCAGCGTCGCCGCGCGTTCGAGCACCATATCTATCGCGCGCTTACTAAAATCGCAGCAGTACACCGTCGCTTCGGCGTCGAGCTCGAGCAGCGGAAACACCGTGTTCCCGACCCCGCACCCGAGCTCTAGAAACGCGCGCGGCGCGTCTTCACGAGGCGCGTACGACGGCGCGGGACCTCGCGCGCGGTCCACGCGCGCGCCCATGTCCTCGTCGACGTCCTCGAGCGCGGTTTCCTCGGGAGGTTTGGCGAACACGTCCGGCCATTCGCGCGCCAACCAGTGCCGATCCTTGAAGAAATTCGTCGCGTGCGTCTTGTAAAAGACGTCCCAGTTTTTTCGCGCGTCTGTTTCGTATTTTTGGCGCCAAAAATCGCTCACGGTGTCGGACATGACGCGCGAGCCGTCGCCACGGCGCGTCCCGCAGTGCGGCGGTTACGACGCCGCGGCGACGCCTCGGTCGGTGCACGCGATCGTGCGGGTTTCGGTGACGATGATATCGACTAACTTATCGTGCGCGTCCACGGGAACGGCACCTGGGGGGTAGACTTGACACCCGTACGCGAGGGCGACGACGAGTGGCGGCGTCGCGCCGACGCGCGCCGCCTCGTCGGCGTACCGCGTCAAAAACGCGTCGTAATACCCGCCTCCGCGACCGAGTCTGCGCCCATCCTCGCCGAACGCCACGCCAGGAACGACGACGACGTCCAACGCGCCAACCTTCGCGATGTCCCTCACCGCGTCTAAGCGCCGCGACCCGTCCGCGTACGTCTCGCGCGGCTCGGCCAAATCGTACGCGCCGCGAGTCGCGTCCGCCTCGACGTCTCGCACGTGAAGCATGCGCATCGACGACGACCCGGCGTCGTCAACGATCGGCACGAAAACCATGACGTCGTCCGTCGCCCCTCGCACCGCGGCGTCGTCGATGTACGTCGCCATCGAGCACTCTCGCAGGCGTTCGCTCGCCAAGTACGCGCCGACGCGCCGCGCGTTCGCCGACGCCTTCATCTCCCTCAACCGTCCCGCGATCGCCGCGTCCGCGGCGCGCATCGCCTCCGTCGTCATCAGTCTCAGCGCGTCCCGCGCCGCGCGGCGCATCGACCGCTTCGCGTCGCCATCGCCGTCGCCGTCGCGCGCGCTCGACGCCATCCGTCCCGCGCGCGCGCGTCCGCGCGTCCACGCGCGCGCGTCCGCGAGCGCGAGCGCGCGCGCGAGTCCGCGCATGCGCGCTCGAACGCCCGCGCGCGATTCGCGCGATTCGCGCGCTCGAGCGCGCGCGCGTCGCCGCGCGTCGCCGCGCGTCGGCGTCTGCGACCGCCCCGCAACACCCCGGCGCCAGACCGGCGCGCATGGTGCTCGCGTCGGTCGTCGAGGCGACGCTCGGACGCGTCGCCGCGCTCGGACGCACGGCCTC
>Ga0181605_10003648_pt1 | contig 12593 bp, 11 predicted proteins | sample 041ome_11_FD_148676 | JGI IMG/M metagenome (GOLD analysis project Ga0181605, IMG submission 148676) | Coastal salt marsh microbial communities from the Groves Creek Marsh, Skidaway Island, Georgia - 041411US metaG (spades assembly) | ecosystem: Environmental > Aquatic > Marine > Intertidal zone...
CTTGCTCGGACCGGGAGGACCACCGCTCTTGCTCGGACCGGGAGGACCACCGCTCTTGCTCGGACCGGGAGGACCACCGCTCTTGCTCGGGCCGGGAGGACCGGATCTCGAGGGGGTCGGAGGCGGAGTTTCTTCTTCCTCGTCTTCAAACATCGCACCGCAATGTGGGCACGTTGGGTCGCTTTCTTTGACAAGTCCGTCACAAATTTCGCAGGCAAACATGTCCTCCTCGGGGTCGCTATCGCCGAGTTTCTCGGTCACGCCGTCCTTTGACCGGAACATGGTGACCTTGCAACTCAAATCGTGCCCTTTGAGCGCCAGTTCGGTTTGAATGGCTTGCTCAAAAGCTTGGGTCAAGTCCTCAGGCGTGTCCAAAACTCGACCATCATCCACGTACGTCACGTTGACCTCGAACACGTCTGCGTCCAACTTTGCTTGAGGGGCTTCAACGGCAACACCTCGTTTCCGTGCAACACGACGAACCGCCACCTCGGCAAGACGACGAAGAAGTGCATCGTTTGGTGCTCCACCGGTTCCGCTCATGGTACCGGCCATGATATCGGCTGCAGCGGACCCGGGTTCGCTTGCACCGCTACCACGGAGGTGGGCCGGCAAATCACCGCTGCCGAGGTTTGCAAGAACGGAAGAAGCAGGGGATTGGTTCATCGACAACCATTGGCTCCGCCGCTCGTCCTTGACCGCTCGTTCGGCCTCAGCAAGCCGGTTCACCATGGCATCGGTTGGAGAATTCGAAGGGTTATGGGCGATCTTCGTCCCGCCGGCGGACAAGGGAGAGACGTTGGTTACGTTGGGCACGGCTCCGCTGGCAATGGAGGGCCCGCGGTTGACGTTGGGCATGTCGCTCAAAGGAGCGACGTTTGTGGCGGGTATCCCCGTGTTGGAAGGTTGTTGTGGAGGGAAGCCTTGCTGAGGAGGATAGGCTTGTTGCGGCGGAAAGCCTTGTTGTGGAGGGTAAGTACCTTGCAGCGGTTGTTGCGGATAGGCACCAGGAGGAAGATTTTGCTGTTGCTGAATACCTTGCGCCATACCTTGAAGCAGGTCTTGAGGGATTTGGTTCATCTGGCTCATGTTGGCTTCTTGCTGCATGCGCTGCTGCGGGTTTGAAACCGGGTCAAAGGAACGTTGCTGTTGGGGGAAAGGAGGAATGTTTTGAGCGGGTGGAGGAGCAAAGCCACCGGCAACAGAGGTGTCCTGACGAGAACCGCATTCCGGACAGAACATGCTGTCCGCTGGAATCAATTCACCGCAAGCACCGCAGTTCAACTCACCCGCCCCCGTAAATAGAGGTGATGCTACCCTTCCTAAAGCATTGCGACGAGATGCCCCCCCTTGGGGGGTTAGAACCCCCGAGGGGCCGTTTCGGAAACCCATACAACGCATATCTTGATGCAGGGTGCTGGAGTCCAATGAATCGAGGGGAGACGGTGCCGGTCTTGGTGAACGAGAAAATTGACTCCCTGCTCGAAACGACCTCGCGTTCGTTTTACCCGACCCTCAAGTATCTGCCCAAAAAAACACGCGGCCAAATCGGGCTGCTTTACCTGCTCGCCCGTGTCGCCGACACCATTGCGGACACCAAGCATGGTGATACAGCGGTCCTTCTCGACCTCCTGGAACGGTACAACAGCGTGGTCCAAGGCCATGAAACGAATCTTCCGGATTTCTCCGAACTCGCCTCCCTGCAGAGCAACGAACACGAGGCCACATTATTGCGTAATGTTCCCGATGTTATCGCAGGCCTCGAAACCTACGATGAAGCCGACCGAAAACGTATGCTGGATTGTCTCGACATCATTGTTGGCGGTCAAGTCTTGGATTTGCAACGCTTCGGGCCAGCAAACGAAGGGGGTTCGATTTCCGCCCTTCAATCCGAGGAAGAACTCGACGACTACACCTTTCGAGTTGCAGGTTGTGTTGGCGTGTTTTGGACCGCCATGTCGCTTGCTCACCTCATGGAGTTGCCCCCTGAGAAGGAAAAACTGTTCATGGAACGTGGAATTCGGTTTGGAAAAGCCCTCCAAATGATCAACATCCTCAGAGACATCCCAGAAGACCTTCGCTTTGGGCGGTGCTACATCCCGCAAAGCGCACTTCAAGAACACGGTCTTCAGCCGGAAGACCTGCTCGACGACACCAACCTCGAGGCGTTTCGACCGCTCTACGATCGCTATCTCGACTTGACCAACGACCACCTCGAAGCGGCCACGGCCTACATCAACATGATTCCGGAGACCCAATTTCGGCTGAAAGCCTCCTGCATGCTTCCGGTTTTGGTCGGCCAACGCACGGTCTCGTTGCTTCGGGAGGGAAACATCCTCAATTCAGAAGAACGCATCAAGGTCACCCGTGACGAAATGAAGACCTATGCTCGTAAATTGTTTCGTGCCCTACTCATCCCTGGCGGCGTACGCCGGTTGCTTGAAAAAAACAAAGGAGCCTAATTTTCTATAGATTCAAAATCAATGTGAGAATAAACTCACATGCGTTTTGAGAAAAGGTGTTCGTGCGAACCTCCGAGAGGAGGTCTCTTAAACAAGCGATGCGAGGAGGAACCGATCAGGATGCTTGAACGCCGCAAACCGCTCGATTTGTTGTTCCCGCTCAAGGGCAACGCTTCGAGTCGCAGCGACGACAACGCCTCCTCACCCATGACGACCCTTGACCGTGTTCGTGCAGGTGTTACCCTGGCCAAAGATGCTGTGAAAGCGGTGAGCGTCACGGCCATGGAAGCCTTGCGAGAAGGCGCTTCGATCATCGGAATTGTGGGCGAAAAGAACGAACTCGTCGACCCTTTTGCGCACCTTGATGCTCCGATTTGGTCGGAAAAACCACCCGCAGAACTTTACAAACTCGCCTACCGGTATTGCGAGGAATTGACCATGCGAGAGGCGGGGAATTTCTATCACTCGTTCAAGTATTTGCCAGACGAGCAGCGTTTGGCCATGTGTGCCATTTACGCCTTCTGCCGACGTGCTGACGACATCGCCGACGGCGACTGGGCGGACCGCTTCCCCGGTAGCAAAGGCACGTTGGACCCCGAAGCCGTTGCTTATCGCGCTCAACTTGAATCGCTACAAGAGCAGGGTACGATTCTTGACGAACAGGCTTACTTGAACAAAATTACCCAGCTCTTCTTCTTCCGAAAGAAACTCTCAACCTGCTACGGAGAGGTCCATTCCACAGACCCTGTATTCCTCGCCCTCAAGGACACCGTCAATCGCTACACCATTCCACGAGATGTCTTTGACGACCTCATCACCGGCATGGAGGACGACCTGTACAACAACCGCTACCGAACCTTTGACGAACTCTACGTCTACTGCTACCGAGTGGCCTCCGTCGTGGGCCTGATGTGCATTGAAGTGTACGGTTACGACAACCCCATGGCGAAGAAATACGCTGAATCCTGGGGGATCTTCATGCAATTGACCAACGTCTTGCGTGACGTCGGCGAAGACATTCAGCGCGATCGAGTGTACCTGCCCCTCAACGAGTTGGAACGCAACGGGATGACCGAACAAGAACTGGACGGGAAAATCGTTCTCAACAAACATTGGGAACCCTACTGCAGACATTACGCCGCGCGAGCCCGCACCTACCTTGAGGAAGCTCGAGCACTGCTCCCCCTCCTCCCCCGGCGAACCCGATACTCGCCGGCCGCAATGATTGCCTTTTACGACAAAATTTTGCGCCAAATTGAGAAGCAACAGGGCGATGTCTTTACCCAACGGGTCAAATTGAACAAATTCCAGAAAATTTCGCTTGCTGCCGCCGTTTACCTTCGCCACCGATTCCTACCGGCCTTCCTGGATCCTGTTTGGGGCGCTCTCGCACGGGTCGGCTTGCTGCCCTCGGTTTGACCGTGAACGACTCAGCGAACCGCTGTTACCTGGACTTTCATGAAGCGAAACAGTCGGCAACGCTCGTGAGATAATACGAACATCACTGGCTATCCTTGTCGATGAACCAGTGCTCTTTCTTTGGAGCCAAGGGTCGCTTCATCCACAGCGGACGACGTTCGCCACGGGGGTGGTGTTCACGTTCCTTCGCCCAAGAATTCCACTTCTTGTAGTAAGCAAACGACTTGTTGGTGTCAACTTCGACATCACCGTACTCCTCGCCCGCTTGCGGCAACGAGAGCTTGACCTTTTGCAACCAGCAGTGGGCGCCGCTGATGGGGTCGGGTTGGACGGCATGGGTGATGTTCTGATGCACGCCGCCGTCTCGCCAAAACAAGCGGTTGGTATCCGGGTCTGAGGATTCGAACGGGACGATGCCCTCAACGGTACGCATACGCCACTTCCCGTCCCCTCGGTCCTCGATGGAGACCGTATTCGTCATCATGCGATTGCCTGCATCTTGCTGACGTCGCCACCGACCGATGTGGTGAGAACAACCCACGATGCCGGGTTTGATGGCTTCCGTAACCCAAACCTTGTCAATGAACCAGCCAATCTCGGTTTCGATTTTCAACAAGCCGCCTTCTTCAACGCCCAATTTCTTCGCGTCGCTCGGGTGCAACCATATGGGGTTTCGGTGAGCGATTTCAACCAACCACTTGGCGTTGGCCGACCGAGAATGAATGTGCATGGGGAGTCGGAAATTCGGCAGGAGACAGAATTCATCATCGCCCTGAAGATTTTCGGGATGAACGTGTGATTTGATCTTGTAGTGCGGGATGGCGTGCTCTGGATAGCCAAACTCAATCATCGTCTCCGAGTAGAATTCTTGCTTGCCGGAAGGTGTTGGCCATCCTTCCTTCTCGTGTTTGTTGTAGGTCGCGTCCTCAATTTGGTAAGCACCGTGACGTCGCATGTATTCCAGTTCGCTCAGGCCCTCTTTTTCGGCCGTTTGCGGAAGGCCGGGTACGCGTTCGAAAATGTACTGGTAGTAATCATCGATGCTCATTTTTTCATCCGGCTTGTTCGGGGACATGAAGTATTTCTTGATGCCCATGGAACCGTCAGGGTCGATGCGGTGGCTCAGTTCATTCCAAAATTCGTCCTCTTCCCAAACCTCTCCGGGATTGACTTCGTAGGTGAACTCCACCTCGTTGCCTTGACGTCGCTCGTACTCGCGAAGAACCGGTTGCCGAAACGCCACCCATTTTCCAGATGAGGTGGCGTAGGAGTTGATGTCATGCCGTTCGCTGGCGTGACCCATCGGCAACACGTAATCGGCAAAGAACGCCGTTTCGTTCCACGTCGGCGTCATGGCGATGTGGCAGCCAACGGCTTCTTCGTTCTGGAGCATCTCAATCCATGAGAACCCGTCGGGGTACGTCCAAACCGGGTTGAAAACCCGAGTAAAATACACGTCCATGGTTCCTCGTCCCTCCTTCACCATATGAGGAAGAATATGGCTCATCTCAAAATGCGAGAGGGTGTATTCGGGAGGGAAATGGAGTTCGTTCCAGCCATCTGGCGCAGGTGGTTCGTTGGGCAACTCGGGCTTGAATTTGGACCAGGTGTTGGGCGCCGTTCCCCCTTTCGTCCCGACCGAACCGGTCAAGACATTCAGGAAGTGCAACGTTCGGCTCACCTGCCAACCGCCGAGGTTCCCGATGGAAGCTGCACGCCAAACGTGGCTTGAAAGAGCCGTCCCCGAGTTGGCTACGATGTTGCCAGTTTCGATGACCTGCTCAACGGGAATTCGACATTCTTCCGCTGCATACTCAGGAGTGTACTGTGCATACTCCTCCTTGAGTTTGTCAATGAAGGTCTCGAAGGTGCACGGTGCCTCGGGGTGGACCGCCTTGAGATACTGTTCCCAGTTGACTTGGGACTCCATGAACTCCCGGTGATAGAGGTCCTGCTGAAGGATCATGTTCGCCCATGCGAGGAAGAGCGCCGGTTCACTGCCGGGCCATGTTGGCACCCAATGGTCCGCCATGGAGGCCGTGTTGGAAAGGCGAGGGTCGATGACGATCAACTTCGCACCGGCCATCATCCCTTCGAGAATCCGTTGTGCATGCGGGTTGAAGTAGTGGCCCGTTTCGAGGTGCGAAGAGCACAGAAGAATGACCTTTGCGTTGGTGTGGTCAGGGCTCGGTCGGTCGTGATGATGCCAGAGGGCATAACCGGTACGTGCACCTGCACTGCAAATGTTGGTGTGGGAATTGTGACCGTCCACACCCCACGCCTTGAGCACACGGTTGGTGTAGCCTTCATGGCCGGGACGGCCAACGTGGTAGACCACGCGGTCCCGGGCACCGGTGTTCAAGGAGGCACGGATTTTCCCCGCAATGTCGTCGAGCACCTCGTCCCAAGAAACTTGTTTCCATCCGCCTTCACCGCGCTTTCCTACTCGCTTGAGCGGGTGCAGAATGCGCTCGGTATCGTTGATTTGATTGATGGTTGCGGGACCTTTGGCGCAATTTCGCCCTCGGCTGCCGGGGTGGTTCGGGTTGCCCTCAAAACGCGATACGGTCTTGGTGTCTTTGTCCACATAGGCGAGAAGACCGCAGGCAGACTCGCAATTGAAGCAGGTGGTCGGGACGAGCGAAAAGTTTCGCTCAACCTGCTTGGGCCATGCTTGGGCGTCAAGTTCAGTGTGGTTGTCCCATTCCTCCATTGAGGGGTACTTTCGCAACGGAGAAGAGGCGCCCTGATGCACTTTTTTGTCGATGTTGGGAATGATCCGCAACTTTTGAGCGATGTTTTCGATGAATGTTCGTGCCATGACTCTCCCTCACAAAAGCGGTTCCAACTGCGGCTTTTCGATGACGTGATGACCGTGCCGGAGGATGACGAGCAATGCAACGGCCCCGACGAGGATGGGCACCACGGTACCGCTGACGAGGACGCCGTGAAGCACAGCGAGTGTTGCGCCCCCGATTGCGGCGGTTTCGACCAAAAATTTCGCCGGTAGCAAGTTGTCCTTCGACCAGGAGCGGCCCTTGGCTTGCTGCAAGAGCCACGCGGTGTAAACACCGGTGAGCGCAGCGAGCGGGATGCCTGCGTAAGCGATGTATTCGAGATAGAGTTCGTAATCGGTGGGTTTGAAGAACGCGAACACCGCACTCAAGAAGAGAATCCCCCCATAGCCCGAGAGAATGTACGCACCTTTCACCAACCAAGAATTCCAGTTCGGCCGAAGCATCACGTACAGGAAACGTTCTGGGCGGTCCAAATCCATGATGAGCAAAACGCCGGTGATGGCGAGGAAACCCAAGCCGACGCCGGTCACAGGAAGCCAGAGATCCGTCATTTCGAGATTACCGCTCAGCCAAAGCAGCATTGCGACCATGTAGGTGCCGGCTGCAATGCCCTTTGTCCATATGTAAGCACTTACTTCCCAACCCCAAAGCACGCCTTTCGAGGGTGCGTCGTAGGCCCGTTTTGCTTCGGGAGAGGTATCAGCGAGTTTTGCTGCAACATCACGGATAATGGCTTGGTCCCTGGGGTTGGCTTCCTTGGCTTTGAGGTCCAAAGCGAGCTGTACGATCATCGAATGTTCGTCCGCAGCACCCATTCGCTCTTGTGCATACTTGGCGTAGTGACCAACGCCCGCTGCTTGCTCGTTCCACATGCCCTGGGCGGGTTTGGAGGTGGCGAGCGGGTCGAGCATCGCATCCGAGGTGTCAAGGTAAAACACGTTGGGAATGGTCCCGGCCTCCGGCTTTCTGACCTTGGTTTCGTTTTCCGCAATCAGTTGGGAAAGGTTGGAGTTGGGGTCATCGAGGTCTCCGCTCACGATGGCCTCAACTGGGCAGACGATGACGCAGGCGGGCTCGTAAGAATTCTCAATCCGGTGTGCGCAATAGTTGCACTTGGCGGCCGTGCCGGTGTTCGGATTGATGTAGAGCGCGTCGTAGGGGCAGGCTTGCATGCACGATTTGCAGCCAATGCACCGGTCGTCGTCAAAATCAACGATGCCGTCCGACCGTGTGAACAACGCTGTGGTCGGGCAGATGGTGGTGCAAGGAGAGTCCTCGCAATGGTTGCAACGATGCACGCTGAATTCACGCGTTGAATCGGGATAGGTTCCCGTTTCGATGTACTTCACGTGAGTGCGATTCACGCCAACGGGCACGTCGTGCTCTGACTTGCATGCGACGGTACAAGCATGGCAGCCGATGCACTTCCGATTGTCGATTGCAAATCCAAAATTTACCATGCTTTCACGTCCTGATCAGCCTTGCGAGGCTGCGCATTGGTTTTTGCCGAGGTCAAGTTCTTCGGCCGTGGCCAAATCCACGGTTTCAATGTTGGCGTTCACCCTGCGAATGCGATTGTACTCCTCCGGTTGAGGCCGCATGTTGGCCTCGACCCACGAGACAAATTCGTCTTCGGAGGCTAAAGCATAGATGCTTTCATTCAAGGCCTTGACCGTTCCAAAGTCGTTGATGATAAGGTGGTCGCCGTTCGCTTCCTTGGTCCAGTCCGTGTAATGACTAGGGAGGACCATGAGTTCGTCGGGAAGAACGGAAATGCGATTTTTGAGCGTTGCATAGAGTTGTTTGGCCCACTCAACCACCTTCTTTCCGAGGTCAGGCCGTCCCACGGAAACGATGAACACCGTATCACCCGAAATCATGTACTTGTCATCGATCACGTACGTCGTGGACCCTGGCGTATGCCCGGGTGAATGCGTGCACAGCACGCTGGGCCCCCCGGCTTTTGAGAAGCCAATGGCCTCGCCGTCCACGACCCCTCGATACGCCACGTTCGAGGTACCAAAGTCGCCCTCATGAGCGATGTAATCCACCCCAAACTCGGCGGCCAACGAAGGTCCGCCCGAGATGTAATCCGCTTGAAGATGGGTCTCAAAAACGGCCACGAGGGAGAGGTTTCTCGCAAGAGCAAACTCGCGATAGAATTCCAAATTCTTGCTGATGTCAAAAAGCATCAACTCGCCGTCATGAATCAGGCCGTAAGCACAGGACGCTTTTCCAGGTCGGTTAAACTGCCAGAGTTCATAGTGGTCCGGCGTAGGTACTTGCTTCGCTACAAGCACGTTTCCCCAAGCGATGATGCCCTTGGCCAACCATTGGATGTCACCGAAGCCAAACTCCTCCAGCATGTCGGCAATGAATTGAGCCGAGCCTTCCTTGGCACAAATCACACGAATCGACCGAGAAGCATCCAGTTTCGCCACCGTTTCCTCGGGTTTTTCGAGGAAATCAAAGTACGGGATGTTGACAAGTTCGATGTCTTGGGGACCCTCGACGTGGAAACGGGCAAAATCCGCTTCGTTTCGAACGTCCAAATAGAGGTGGGGTGCTCCCTCCTCAATCCACGTGTACATGTCGGAAGCACTGAAACTTTCAGACACCCGACTCGCCTCACATCATCAGTTGAATGTCAGCTTCTGCTGCAAAATCAAGGAACGCTGCGGCACCTGCGAAGGTGACACCATCAACGAAGTCCTTCTCTTCAAAGCCAAACACGTCCATGGTCATCTGGCAGGCGATCAGTTCGACACCAAGGGCTAAACACATCTCACGCAGTTCGGTGATGGTAGCAACACCTTTGTTCTTGAACTGCTTCTTCATCAGCGCCGTCGCCATGGAATCGAAGCCAGGAACCACGCCACTCACGGCATGGGGAATGGGCCAGTCGATGGCCTGGAAAGCCTTTGGCCCAAACGGCATCTTCATCGGCATAGCGGGGTTTGCAGCCGGCGTGACTTTGGCCGAAATTTTGGGCTTGAGCAGCGGAAGTCCGTAAAAGGTGAAGAAAATTTTCACTTCCATGTCCATCGCAGCTGCCGTTGAGGCGAGGATGAACGGGGGGTAGGCCCAGTCCAAACTCCCTTGGGCCGCAATGATCGCCATTTTCTTCTTGGCCATCTTACTCACCGCGCTTGACGAGGAAGTAGTACTTGCCGTTCTCTTCGGCTTCTTCAATCATTTCGTGACCCACACGGTTGGCCCAGGCGGGGATGTCCTTGCAGGACCCAGGGTCGGTGGTGATGATCTTCAAAACTTCACCGGGGTTCATCGTGTCAATCTTCATTTTTGACTTCACAACGGGCAAAGGGCAACTCATTCCACTGCAGTCGATTTCATCGTTATGGCTCATCTCAGGTCCTCCTTCAACATGTTTTGGGTTTCTTCAAGGCAACGCAGCATCTTCAGCACCAGCGGGCTGCCAATGCTGTAGATGACGTGCTGGCCCTCGCGCATGAAGCGGAGGATACCAAGGTGGTACATTTGCCTCAAATGTTGTGAGGTCACGGCTTGGGACAGGCCAACCACGGCCTGGATATCTTTCACCTTCATGGGCGTGCTGCGAAGCATTTCCACGATGCGAAGACGGTCAGGATGGCCAAGGCATTTAATGACCTTGGAAACGTCCTTGACGAAGTTCACGTCCAGAACGGTTGTTGGCTCAACCAGCTGTTTCCCCACAAAAGCCCTTATATTTGGCTAATACATTAAGTTATCCTAATATCTTAATGTTTTACGCTTGATCAGAATTCGGCCTGCATTTGAGCAAATCCAGGGCGATTGAACAACCTTCATTGACGGCCGAGTCAAACCAAAGCGAGCAGTTGCGGCACAACATCGAGCAAGTACTTCACCAACACGATGGCGATCAGGAAACAGAAGACACGGAGGATGTTTTCCGAAGAGATGTACTTCATACCAAAAACGGCCCCGAGTTTCGCACCCAGGAACGTGAGCAGCGGCAGAGAAAGCAAGAACCATGCCTGATCTCGAAGGGTCTGCCAGTCGCTCGCTTCGATGAACATCAAGTGGGTGATGATGGCCACTGGGACCACCACCATCATCAAATGAAGGCTCGAACCGATTGCCTTACGAGTGGGCAACCGGGCGTATTGTTGGAGCACCGGCACGTAAATTACGCCTGAACCGATGGCGAGGATGGAAGACAACATGCCCCCGATGCCCGCTCCGATTCGCAAAGGCCAATGTTGAACCGAATTCGTGAGAGGGTCTGAAACGTCGGGAGAGACGGCGGTTGACCCTGCACCGAGTTTTTTCAAGGTCTTTCGCAAAGACCAGACCAACATGAAGGTGCTGAGCAATTTGAAGATCAGGTCCAAATCGCTCCCGAGGCTCAGAACAATGGCGACGCCCAACAACGCTGCAGGCACGGCTCCGACCAATGCCGACTTAACGGCAGCATCGCTGACATGACCTTCTTTTCGATGGGCAAGGCCGCTCCCGAAACTGACGACGGCGGTCAGGGAGAGGGAAACGGCAATGAGGGCGCCGTCAATGGACCAGCCGCCAACATAATGCAAGAGAGGAACAAAAATCAAGCCCCCGCCCATGCCGACGGGCGCAAAAGTGAAGGCGATCAAAAAGACACCAAGAGCGAGGATGGCTTGGTCGATCATGGAAGTTCCTCATCCAGCATTGAGCGACACCGATGGTTCCTCGTCCATGGGCACAGGTGAAAGTGTTTTCTTTGCACATTGCCTTTCATCCGCTCATTTTGGGAGCACAGGGAAAGAAGGCGAAGCGGCGCCACCTCTCAAAGGAGATGTTTCGTTTCCCGGTACGAGCATCCATCAGTACTCTGGCCATTACAGAATTGATTATCCGTAAAACAGATTTTCGAGGAAACTAAACAATGCCATAAGAACAAGAATAGCACCCACCGAGAAGATCAACGAATAAATTAATCCGCGCCCGAAGGGTGTGTGTGATGTCCTTCCGATGAGGTAGAAAAGGCCAATGCAAGAGGCACCAGCAATAAGGGGAATCAGTTGACTCACGATTCCCGAAAACTTACTCCCTAAGGAACCGTCGGACGTGTAATACAACCAGAGTGTGAGTTCTTCGTGACTCACATTGTCAAGTTGGAAAAAGACCGTTTTGTTTGTAGGATTGTAATAGCCAATTTCCACTGGTTCGGCTGATGACCCGTACGGATCGTATTCGTGTTGCGTGATAGGGAGGATTGAGTCGTAATCTGACCACCTACTTCCGTTTCCAACAACCAAAATGTGATCGCCACCCGGTAAGAAGTGATAGTTGTAAGAACTCCCAATACGTATTTCCTTCAAGGTAGGATGCTCGTCCGTTGGATTCAGTCTCATTTCAAACGTAGCGTTGTCTTCACTCGACACAGCAATCTGGTATTCGCTTCGGTAATTTTCAGAAGCATTGGATAAATTCATGCTGTTCGCCTTTGCCAGCAAACCAAAGATGATGATTGGAAGGAAGAAGCCGACGATGAGGTTCAAGACCTCAAAATCAGATGATGTAGGCGTAACTTCTGCTTCGTCGGCCATGATTCAACCCAACGGCCGATGAGGGTTAATGTTTCTTAGAGATTGCAGGGTCAGGCATGGGTATAAGCGTACGGACAAATCCGTTGTGTTTCCCGGTACTAGCACTCCGATATTCCGTACGATTGTACGGAGGAAAGTGTTGAGTTTCTCGGTACGAGCAATCCGAACTTAGGTACGATTGTACGGAGGAAAGTGTAGAGTTTCCCGGTACAAGCATTCGCATCATGTGTCCGATTGACCGGACAGAAGCGTTGGTTTCCGGATTGAAACTTCACTCTTCGGGGAGGTCCAGCGGGCGAACAGGATACGCCAGCCAGGAAGCATCGTTGGCCCAATCAATGCCCTCGACATCCACGTCGCGT
>Ga0181605_10003654_pt1 | contig 12580 bp, 8 predicted proteins | sample 041ome_11_FD_148676 | JGI IMG/M metagenome (GOLD analysis project Ga0181605, IMG submission 148676) | Coastal salt marsh microbial communities from the Groves Creek Marsh, Skidaway Island, Georgia - 041411US metaG (spades assembly) | ecosystem: Environmental > Aquatic > Marine > Intertidal zone...
ACCGATGGTCGTTATACCGAGCAGGCTCGAGATCAACTCGATGCGGCAGGAGCGACTGATGTTGAAGTGGTGTCGGCTCGAACGTTGAGTGATCAGCACAGTGCGATCATTGCGGCGACAGGGGGAACGACGATCGGGGCTGAGGCCTCGGTCGTCTCGCACGGCACATGGTCGAGCTTCGCCGCTCAGATTGATCTCGTTGGGGTCGACGGGGTGATTAGCGACTTGCGCCGGTCGAAGGATGACGCGGAAGTTGAACTCATTGCGCAGGCGGCCGACATTGCATCTCAAGCGCTCGCTGACGTTGCACCGATCATCGCAGTTGGTGTTTCTGAACGTGAGATTCGTGATGAGCTCGAATATCGGATGCGCAAATTAGGTGCAGACGGACCGAGCTACGAGACGATTGTTGCGTCGGGGCCAACAAACGCAGCGCTACCGCACGCCCGTCCGACGACTCGGCAGTTCGTTGAGGGTGACACGGTGGTCATCGACGTCGGTGCGCTGGTTGGCGGGTATCACTCTGACATGACAAGAACATTTGTTGTCGGTGAGCCGACAGACGAGCAACAGCGTTGGTATGAGTTGGTACTCGAGTCGCAGATGGCCGGTTTAGAAGCGGTTGCAGCAGGCGTTCGAGTGAGTGATGTTGATCGAGCGTGCCGTTCGGTCTTCGAATCTGCCGGGCTTTCCGACCTGTTTGTGCATGGCACCGGGCATGGTGTCGGGCTCGATATCCACGAGGAGCCATTTCTTGGTGCTTCCGGCCAAACAGAACTCGTTGTAGGAGACGTGGTGACTGTCGAACCTGGCCTCTATCGTGTCGGAACCGGAGGCATTCGGATTGAGGACCTTGTGGTTGTCACTTCTGAAGGCCACCGAAATCTGACTACTCATCCGAAGGATTCCCCATGCCTGCCATCACGACGAACGACCTGAAGACCGGTATCACTCTTGAGCTCGACAACGCGCTGTTTCAGGTGCTCGAGTTCCAACACGTCAAGCCGGGTAAGGGTGGCGCATTTGTTCGCACGAAACTCCGGAACGTTCGTACCGGAAACGTGTTTGACAAGACGTTCAACGCCGGTGTCCGCGTTGAACAAGCGATCATTCGTCGCGAGGAGATGCAGTTTCTCTACCGCGACAGCGACGACTACGTATTCATGAACAACGAGTCATACGAGCAGATGAATGTCGCTCCGGTGGCGCTCGGTGATGCAGCCGATTTCATCGTTGAAGGTATGACCGCTCAGGTTGCGTTTTATAACGATGAGATCATCTCGGTTGAAATTCCTGCGTCTGTCGAATTAACCATTTCAGATACTGAGCCAGGTGTGCAGGGTGACCGAGTGTCAGGGGCACGTAAGCCAGCAACGCTTGAGACCGGTCGAGTGATTCAGGTTCCGCTATTTGTCGAAATCGGTGACCGGGTCAAGGTTGACACCCGTAACGGCGACTACATCACTCGGGTTTAATTGATGACGAACATTGACGAGCGATCTGACGCTCGAGAACGCGCTCTGCATCTTCTCTATGAGGCGCAGTCAAAAGGTATTTCGATCAACGAGGTGATCGATGCCCAAGTCGTCATGCCTGATGACCTCGTGCTGTTGCTTGCCCGAGGTGCCGAGTCATCATCTGGTCAAGCCGATCCGCTGATTGAGAGCAAATCGCGTGGATGGACGTTGAAGCGGATGCCGATGCTTGATTTGGCGATTATGCGAATGGCCTTATTTGAGCTGCTTGAGCGTTCAGATGTGCCGACTGCTGTGGTTCTTGATGAGGCTGTCGATCTTGCGAAACGGTTCTCAACCGACGACAGCGGGCGGTTCGTCAATGGGGTGCTAGCGGCGATTGCTTCAGAGGTGCGGCACGGATGAAGTCGTGGCTCCGGAGTCGCGATCCGGGCCTCCTCGCTCTCAGCGGGGTCATCGTTCTGTTCACTGCGTACTACGGGTCTGTGACCCTCAACATCCATCACGGCCTCGGTACCGCTGCCTACGACTCGGGGCTCTACGACCAGGGCGTATGGTTGATGTCACGGTTTCGGGCGCCATTTGTCACGACGATGGGTCGCAATCTTCTCGGAGATCACACCTCATTCATTCTGTTTGCTCTTGTTCCGTTCTACTGGGTCGCTCCAGGGGCATGGATTTTGTTCTGGTCGCAAGCCTCCGTGATCGGGCTGGGTGCGGTTCCGGTCTATCTCTACGCCCGGGATTCGCTCCGGTCGGTCAAGATTGGACTCTTCTTTGCTGTGGCATACCTGGTTCATCCAGCGGTGCTAGGAGCCGTTTTCGAGAACTACCACCCAGATAGTTTCCTTGGCCTGTTCGTTCCGCTCGCGCTGTGGGCTGCGCTCTCTCATCGTTGGGGTTGGTATGTCGTTGCCGTTGTTGGCGCTCTTCTCGTAAAAGAAGATGTTGCGCTCGTCATCGTTCCACTCGGTGTGTGGGTGGCGCTTAATCGACGCAGACGCATAGGTCTCGTCACTATTGGCGCTGCTGTAGCGACGACGTTGATTGCAATGTTCGTGGTGATGCGTTCGCTGATTGGCGTGCCGACCAGAAATGCTTGGCGCATTCCGTTTGGTGGTCCGACTGGGTTTCTCTCGGCAGTGTTTACTCAGCCGCGAGATGTTGTTACCTACTTCACCTCTCAAGATCGGCCCTGGTACCTGTGGCAGATGATGCTGCCAATGGGTTTCCAGTTCATTCGTAGGCCAGGAGTGGCTGCGATTAGTGCGCTCGTGTTGTTCACGAATGTGCTGAGCACCTACTGGTATCAGTTCCACGTGCAGTATCACTACAGCATTGTTGCGGTACCGGCGTTGGTGTTTGGAACGGTGTGGGCGATTCAGCAGTTGCCAGCCTCGGGCTTGGGTGGCCGGCGTGTGGCGCTGGTGTGTGTGATGGTGTGTACTGCGTTGTCGGCATTGTTGTGGTCGCCAATTCCGAAGGGTCGTGCAATGCCGTCGTACTGGCCGCCTTCGCACCCGGTTGCGGTGGCGGCTCGTGAGGTCGTTGAAGTTGTTCCAGATGAAGCGGTGGTTGCAGCGCACTATCGGATCGCCCCTCACCTTGCGTATCGAGATGAGGTTTATCAGTTTCCGACGCCGTTTCGGGCCGTCCTGTACGGCGTGGGACTCGAACTTGAAGGCACTCGACTTGATGAGCGAGCCGAGCGTGTTGAATTCCTTGTTCTACAGAAAGATCTCTCAGCCGAGGCTGCAGCTGATTTTGCGGTTATCGACGACGCCTTCGACGAATACTTCAGTAACGAGTACTGGGTGGTGTGGAAACGAAACTCCGCAGCGGCACTTCCGCCACTCGGTTAGTTAGTTGTTGTCACTGTCGAGCTCATCGCCAGCTTCAAGGGCGTCGATGAGTTCGTCGACGTCAGCATCTTTGCCTGAGATAAGTAGGACGCTGTCATCAGTGGGGGAGAAGATGGCGGATACCTCAAAGTGGTTGACGACGATTTCATTTGCATCGTCGTCAACTGGCGTGACGAACGCAATTTCAATCTCTGCATCACTTGGCTTGTCCCTGAGGATGTCGATGAGTTCGCTCACACGCATAGCTGACCTCGTTTAGGTTTCGGCGAGCCAGCGGTCGGCTCGGTCGAGTAGGTACAGGCTGACGGCCTTGCAGCGCTCGAGTGTTTGAGCAACCGCAGTGTCGTTGTTCATGTACACATCGGAGAGTTCAAGAGAAATTTTGGCGACGATGGAAAGTGATCGCTCGGGTGCATCGGTGACGCTGGGGAATGAGTCGATGGCTGAGACTTCAATCGGCAGGGTGACGCCACCGATTCCTGCGATTTCGGTGGCGAGCACGAGCAGATCTGGGGGGCTGGGGAGTGGCGGCAACGTCCACGTGTAGATGAGCGGAAATGTAAACCCCTGAGGTGGGGTGTCGTCGAGGTCGTCAAGCTTCATGACTTCGTCCTCGAAGCCGAGTAGTGCACGGGGGTCAACGTCAAGCGAGAGATGAAGGTCGATTGGGCCAGCGCAGGCCTCTTCAGGATGAAGATCAACTTCCCACAATTGGCGCAGTGAATAGGTCTCCACAAAGTGTCGTTCATCATGAACGTGAAAGCCGTGGTCGATTGCCTCACTTTTCAGATCGGCAACAAATCCGGCGACATCGATGACTGCCACGTTTTGCACACTACCGTGAATGCCGATGACTGTTCCTCAGCGAAGTTCCTTTGATGATGTTGATGCTGTTCTCGGAGTGTTCAACACTGCTGCCGATGTGGTTGCTGATGTGCTGGGGAGAACCTCCGATTGGGGGCCATCTGGGCAGCGTGACAGCCAATATGCGTTCGATGTGACAGCTGATGATGCCTGTCTCAAGGTGCTGTATGACGCAGGTTTTGCGGTGTTTAGTGAAGAGAGTGGAATTACGGGCGATGCTGCTGCACCATTGGTGGTGGTTGACCCTGTTGATGGTTCAACGAATGCGTCTCGTGGGGTGCCTTGGTTTGCGACGGCGCTATGCCTTCTTGAAGAGGGTCAGCCGAAGGCGTCACTTGTTGCCAATCATGCAACCGGTCAGCGGTGGACTGCTGTGGCCGGTGGCGGGGCGTTTCTCAACGGTGAGCGCATTCAGCACTCAGGATGCACGAATCTGAGGTCGGCTGTCGTCGCAATGTCGGGTTTGCCGCGCCACCACTATGGGTGGGGGCAGTTTCGTGTGCTGGGTGCGTCGGCACCAGACCTGTGCCTTGTTGCCTCTGGTGTCCTTGATGCCTGGTGCGATATGCATCGCGGCGGCCATGGGCTGTGGGACTACGCGGCGTCGGCACTGGTGTGTATGGAGGTCGGGGCTGTTGTTGGTGACGTGTTTGGCCGAGATTTGTTCACCTCCGACCCGACAGATCGGCGGTCGCCAATCGCGGCTGCAACACAAGAGCTGTTTGACGCTTTTTTGGATGAACGTCTCAAAGACGGGTGAGGGGTACTCACTTGGCGATGCGGCAGTAGTAGTCGGCAGATGAGACCGGTGAACACGCCGGTATCGTAGAGGGCTGCGGGCGCATAGCTCAGTTGGCTAGAGCGCTTCCCTTACAAGGAAGATGTCGGGGGTTCGAGTCCCTCTGCGCCCACCACTGTTGACTTCTGCTGTTGCGCGATCTTGTTGCCGCGTGGCTATTTTCGCCAGTCGATTTTTGGTTGTCTATGGGTAAACACGGCGGGGATTTCGTGCTTTTCAGACCCGGTACGACCATGTGGGTGACTCAGGTGCGACAGCGCACACCACTCGGCTGGAATGCCGATGTGTCGTACACCCGCGCAACAAGCGGCTCGGTTCCTGGAGCATCGACGCGTGTGGTGCCGATGCCGGCAGGCGAAATGTAGAGCGCGAGCCGCGCGCGCATATCGGCCCAGGCAAGCTCGACATTGACGTAGTCGTCGCGTCGTTGGCTCTCGACGCGAATATCGACCTGGCGTGCTGTACCCGATGTGCCGGCCACAACCTCCACCGCGATGGCGCAGTTGCTGTCGGCGATGGTGGTGCTCGTTGTTGGCCCTGTGGCCGGGGGCAGGACGGTGGTGTTAGCAACGCTGGTACTGACTGGGGCGACGGTGGTCGTTGATGTTGCGGGCGATGTTGTGGTTGTGGCGATTGTCATCGTAGTTCCTGCATCGGTGCTGCCATCGAATGACGTGGTCGTCGATGGCGTTGAGGTGGAGGAGGCGCGTGCCACAGCGGTGGTGCTTGCCGGGATCGTCGTCGCCACCGGAGTTGTCGTCGCTGTGCCAGACGTTGCATCGTCATCGCCACCGCATGCCGCCATCACGAGAGTTCCCGCGATGAGGAGTAGTGCCGGTGTGTTCATGTGGCGCGGCCTCGTCGAGCGGTGCGTCGGTGGGCAGAGGACATGGTGTCACTGTAGGCGAGGACTGCTGGAGAGCCCGACATTCGTGCACATTGACTTTACGCCGAAAGGATACAAAATTTAGGCAAATTGTGTTGGCAAAATACCTAAATAGAAGAGGTGGTCTATTCGCAAATGGAAACAGTGTTTGCGGAAAGAGCAGAATCATTCGTGCTTGGTGCGCTGGCTAATTATGCTACTTTACGCACCAGATGCAGTCGTGACAGTTTTGGTTTCTGTCATTTGCTTTTCCTCCAGTTAGGGGTGTGGCGCATGAGCCTCAAGATCATGTTGGGTGATTCAGTAGGGCAACGGGCTCGTCGACGGGCGATCGCCGCTCTAATCGTGGTGGGCAGCCTTCCATTTGGCGGCGCTGCGGCGTTGGCCGATGACGTCGGAAATGACGTTGACGATCAGGCCGCACCGGCGGCTGCAGCAGACCCCACTCAGCAGGCCGCCGTGATGAGCGATGCCGAGGTCGAGGCGCTCTTGCGACGAGGTCGCACGGTTGCCCCCCTCGCTGTCGTCACCTTTGGAGGTCGGGTTGTCAACGATTCGGGTTCGCTGATCTCCGGCGCCTCGGTGTCGGCCATGCGGTGGGAGGACGACAATTGCATGGGAACTCCTGGCACCCCCGCGCCAGATAGCTGCTTCGCATTCAGTGATGCCGCTGACGGCACATTCTCATTGCGTTTCGACGATGGTCTGTGGGGTGTGCGTATCGAACCGCCAGCGAATTCGTCGTTCTCGAAGCGCGAGTTCTTGGTGTCGGTCGACGGCTCATCGGTGGTGGCTCTCAACCCTGATGAGTCGTTCATCTGTGGTGGCACAGCAGCGGCGTGTTCATCATCGACGGCATTTACTCTGCCGACTGCCAACTTCACCGCTGTGGTCGTGGACGGTGATGGCAACCCGGTCGAGCAGGCATGGGTGGAGCTCGAACAGTGGGTCGGCACAGATGCCGGCTACCCCTGGATGCACAACGGCATGGGTATGGAATCCGGCGTTGCGGAATATGACCAGGTTCCCGGCCAGGTCACGTTGGCGCTGAGCGAAGCGACGTTCTACAAGATCCGCTTGAACAAACCATGGAATGGCACAGCTGATGTTGCCGACACCACCCTCTATCTGAAAGTGAATCTGTCGGGTTCCGGAGCGATTTCAAGCGTTGAGACCTGCACATGGACCGATGGTGGGCCGCAGAGTTCAGAACCGGAGTGCGCTGGTTCGCTCGCCAAGAGCGGTAGTCGGTACGTGCTGCAATTCGACGTGCCGAACTTCAGGGTGCGGGTGTGCGCACCCGGCACCGGTACTTCGTGCACGCCGGTTCCGGCGTGGTTCAGCATCGAGTTGTGCGTGGAGGATGAGTTCTACGGTCAGATGTGCTCGCACGCCGGCGGCGCATCGGTCGGCGAGGACGGGTTGGCCGGTGTTGCCCTCGCCGAATCTGGTCTGTATCGGTTCCGTCTCGAACCAAGCTGGGATTACTCCGGCGCGCCTCTCGCCACGACCGTGATCACTGCGGACATCACGGTGTCGGGTGCGGGGGCCGTGACCGCGGTTGATGGATTGTCCTCGGCAAGTGGCGCATATCTGCTGCGATTCAAGGCCCCCAACGTGGCGGGCACGCTCAAGTTCCCCGACGATGGATCGGAACTGGCTGGTCAGCCGGTGGCGTGGTCGTCGTACATCGAACCGCTCGTGTGGAGCGACGAGTGGCAGCGCTACGACTGGAGCAACGAGATCCAGGGCGGGAACACCAACGAAGACGGCGAATTCGCGCTGTCGCTGCCCGAGGGTGACTACAAACTGCGCTTCCAAGCTTCTGAGGGATACGCCGATCGGTCCATTTACGTGCATGTTGCGTCGGCGTCGGTGGCATGCATCGGTCGCACAGAGGCAAACCCGGACACGGGCATGGGTGGCGCCAGTTCGGTGCGCCCTGTTGCGAACGGGTCGTGCGCGTCAGCCCAAACGTTCAATGTTACGTTGGCCACGCCCAATGTGTCCGGCGTGATCCTCGCCGGCACGGAGCCCCAGGCATGGAGCCATGTGCAAGTCGAGAAGTGGAACGGCAACTGGTGGGATTGGGCCGGCATGAACGTCAACTCGGATTACGAGGGGCGTTTCGCTGCGCTGATCGAAGAAGCCGGTGTCTACCGGTTCCGTTTCGAGCCGGGATGGGATCAGACCGACTATGCATCGACGAATAGGTATGTCGTGGCCTGCGGTTCTGCATCGATCACTCTGGCCTACGCGACGTCAGCCGATGTGGCGACCGCATGGGACTGCGCCAGCCCGACCACTGCGATGACCACGCGTCTGACCAGCAATGTGTCGCTTCTCGGTGCGAACTTCGTGGGTCGCGTGACCTACGGGGGCCAGGGACTGGGCGACGTGTGGATTGATATTGCCGACTGCACCACCAACGAGTGGTGCGACCACGAAGGCGGCGTGAACACGCGCCGTGTGTGGGGCGCGCAGAACTCGGAGGATCAGGGGCGGTTCGGCACGTCGCTGCTCGATAAGGACACCAGCGATACCGCGGCCACCGAGTATCAGGTAAACGTGAACCCGCCGCATAACTCATCGATCGGCGTGGTGCGCCAGACATTCCGTGTGTACGCCTACTCCGGATGGGGCGACGGCCGCCAGGTGTGTGTCGGCGAGGCGAATTTCGATGATTCGGGGAACGAACCAACCTGCACCAGCGACGCTCTCTACGGTGAGAGCCGCGCGATCACCATTGCGATGACGACCGGCAACATGCCGGGACGCCTCGTCATTCCTGATGCCGGTTGTGCCGCAGTTACGTCGGACGCCTGCCCAGGTATCGGCGACGGATGGATCGAGGTGCAGCAGTGGGTGCCGCTGCCCTGGAATAACTCCGAATATGGCTGGGACTGGACGGATCTGGGAGGCAACTCCAATGGTGGATGGGGCAACGCGGATCGTCGCGGATCGTTCAACATCGACCTACCGGGATCATCTGATGCCGACGCACCAGCGCTGTACAAGATCACTGGTAACCCGAGTTGGAACAACCCAGACGGGTATGCCAAGCGCAGCGTGGTCGTCTACGTCGATGGCGATGACAACTGGTGTGTTCAGGAGGGAACGCCGAGCGAGGGCGCGCGTAATTTGGCGAAGCCGTACGCAACCCTGTGCAGCCCAACAGGTGCCAACGACAATGTGCCAAGCGACGCGGTCGAGGGCATGACCCTTGAACTCGTGGGCGCCAACCTGAAGGGCACCATGTACACACCGGGTGGCGCCGAGTCGGGCGAACCCGTGGGCGACGCCCACATCGGCCTCGAGCGGATCACTGAGGAAGTGTGGTGCACCGATGACGATCGCAACAATGCTCCCGAGGCTGACAAGGACGAGAACGGCAACCCGTACTGGTGTGTCGGCGAGTGGTACGAGTGGCTCGGTGGCTCCAACACCGCGCAGTTCGGCTCGAACAAGGGCGCCTTTGCCCTCAGCATCGTTGAGCCGGGTGACTATCGCTTGCGTGTCGAGGTACCGTGGAACTGGTCGAACCCCGAAGTGGAGCTGGCGCCGTTCAACGTTGACTTCACCGTGGCGGAAACCAGCGCCTGCGCAGTGGGGAACACTGACCCGGAGAACTGCGACGTATCGGGCATCAACGTTAAGGGCTTCACACCGGTACCCGACACAGCGCTGTATGCCGGTGAGTATCCGTTACCGACGATCTCTGGCACCCTGTACGACAAGGACGGCACGGCCGTTGTCGGCGGTGGGTGGATCTCGGTGCATGATGCCGACACCGGGGAGTGGGTCACCGGTTCCGGCACCGTGTGGAACGGTGCCCGCAAGGGTCGTTTCGCGGTCAGCCTGGATGCGGGTACGTACAACGTTGAGTTCCATCCCAACTGGGAGAACCGTGACGCTGGTGTCCGCAACGTGGTGAGCAATGTCGTCGTTACCGCTGATGGGATTATCGACCCAGCGTTCGACTACGACGGTGGATGCCCGGAGGGCACCAGCACAACAGATCAGGACACCTGCTTGAGGAGTCCGGCTATCGACGGACCCGTGCTCTATCGCGCAGACGATTGCGATGATGCCGACTGCGCCGAGCCCATGCCGTGGGCGCATGCAGAAGCGCTGAGCTGCACTAGCACCACTATCAGCCGAGCGGACTGCCAGACCTGGGTTGACTGGGGCAACACCGAAGATGACGGTGTGCTCAAGATGGCGCTGGACGATGGGTCGTACCTGCTGCGTGTGTTCCCCAACTGGGATCTGAAGCAGACCCGCGAGATGGAACTTGAGGTGGTTGTCGCTGGAGGCGTGATGACGGAGTGCGCCTACGGGTTTGGTGGCGAGTGTCGTGATGCGGATGGGGCATTCTCCGCTGACTTCGACGCCGTTCCGCCGAATGTGTTCATCCGGGTGGAAGGAGTCGGCGGCCACCCCGTCGACAGCAGTCGGTATGTGATCATCGAATCGTGTGATGCAAGCGACTGCTCAGGAACAAACGAGGAACTGGGTCGCTACCTAGCGCGCTATTCGACATCGGAATCAAAGCCGCGCCTGGATCTGTACCTGTCGTTTGGTGATGATGACCACACCGATAACAATGGCGTCGTGTCGGTGAGCGAGTACTACCGCGTCACTCTGTTGAGCTTGGATGGGGTTGATGACCCAAATCCAAATGCGCCGGATTCTGTGAAGCAGATCATCGTGACCGCTCCGAAGGTGAAGCCAACCGACCCGACTGCGACGAGTCACTTGACGACGCTCAAGGCTGCGGCTGGCAATACGTGACCCGGTACAGGACACAAAGGAGAAGGGGACTTTCATGAAGGCGCGTTTGTTGCTTGTTGCTGGGCTAGTCGGCGGATCATTCATGGTTTCGCCGGCGGGCGGTGTCCATGCCGCCGAGCGAGTGGGGGCGCTGAACGCGACCCCCTCGGATGCTTCTTTTGACTTATCGTGGACGAAACCCTCGGATGCGCCCGGGCAGTTAGGAGTTCCCTCTGGTTGGGAGATCAACGGCTATGTGGTGCGCGTGTTCAATAGCGCTTTTCCTGCCGATGGTCTCGTGAAGATCTGTCAGCATCAGGCCGGTGATGCACAAGCGTGCACGGTGACGACGGACGTTGACGGCAGCGGAAGCGATGACCTTGTGAACGGTGCGCAGTACTCGGTGAGCGTGGCCGCGCGTTGGAAGGACCCAGGTGCGGATCTCGGCAACACCATTGATGATGAAGATGTCGAAGGTGCCGAATCCGCACTGGTCACGGTGACTCCGCGAACGGTGCCGAATGCACCAGGGTCGCCGACGGCGGCATACACCGATAGCAGCGAGTTCAGCGATGATGAGGTGCCCACCATTACAGCGACGGTGTCGTGGACCACGCCCGACAACGGTGGGGCGACGATCGACCAGTACGACGCCCTGCCGGTGGATGTTGATGGCAATGCCATCGGACCCGACGCCGACAGCTCCACGACGTCCGACAACGAGACCGGATGCACAGCAGCTGGTGAAAGCACGTTGCAATGCGACGTGTTGGGCTTGGCGCTGAATTCGATCTTCTATTTCGATGTGAGCGCGACGAATGATGCCGGTGCATCCCAGACCGCGCGCAGCGCTCGGCTGGTGACACCCCCCGGTCCGCCGGCGATCACCGCAGTGACCAATGTGGCCGCTGGTGTGCAAGTCACATGGTCGGCCCCCGAGGGCACTGCGTCGATCACCGAGTACACGATCGAAGCACTCGACAGCACGGGTGCGGTTGCGTCCACCGCAACCTGGACGAGTGGCACGTTGCGCTCGACCTTCACCGACCTCACCGAGGGCGAGGGGTACACGTTCCAAGTCACCGGCCAGAACACCTCCACCTACGACGGTAATGCTCTCGGCACCGGGTACGGCGTGGCTGGAAGCTGGGATCAGACCGTGACAGTCTCTAGCGCCGCCGGCGCCTTCGTCGCGTTGGAGAAGCCGGTGCGGATTATGAATACGCGTGATGGTGCGATGGTGGGGTCGTTGGATGTTGCTGGTGATTCTGAGCCGTATGTGTTGCAGGTAGCGGGTGTTGCGGGTGTTCCTGAGAGTGCTGTTGCGGTTGCGATGAATGTGACGGCGGTGGGGACGTTGGCGAATGATTACGGCGGTTATGTGACGGTGTATCCGTGTGGTGGGTCGTTGCCTGATGTGTCGAATCTGAATTTCGTGTCTGGTCAGACGGTGCCGAACAATGTGATTGTGCCGTTGTCATCTGATGGGACGGTGTGTTTCTACGTGTATGGCAAGGCTCATTTGCTTGCTGACGTATCCGGCTACTTCGAGTCTGGGTTTGATCCGTTGGAGAAGCCGGTGCGGATTATGAATACGCGTGATGGTGCGATGGTGGGGTCGTTGGATGTTGCTGGTGATTCTGAGCCGTATGTGTTGCAGGTAGCGGGTGTTGCGGGTGTTCCTGAGAGTGCTGTTGCGGTTGCGATGAATGTGACGGCGGTGGGGACGTTGGCGAATGATTACGGCGGTTATGTGACGGTGTATCCGTGTGGTGGGTCGTTGCCTGATGTGTCGAATCTGAATTTCGTGTCTGGTCAGACGGTGCCGAACAATGTGATTGTGCCGTTGTCATCTGATGGGACGGTGTGTTTCTACGTGTATGGCAAGGCTCATTTGCTTGCTGACGTATCCGGCTACTTC
>Ga0181605_10003738_pt1 | contig 12397 bp, 3 predicted proteins | sample 041ome_11_FD_148676 | JGI IMG/M metagenome (GOLD analysis project Ga0181605, IMG submission 148676) | Coastal salt marsh microbial communities from the Groves Creek Marsh, Skidaway Island, Georgia - 041411US metaG (spades assembly) | ecosystem: Environmental > Aquatic > Marine > Intertidal zone...
CTCTCAACTTTAGTCGCATTGAGTCAGCAAAGATTATGAGTGAGGGGGTCGCCATTAATGACCCAATTTACGCAGTCAATTATAACATCCTTCGTATACAAAATGGGATGGCTGGGCTCCTCTACGCAAATTAATTTACCCCCCTATATTAAATGGTCAAGAACTTACCCGCAGTAGAGAGATCTACCAAGATTCGGTTTGGTAAGAATGTACCTGACTCCACGGATCAGGCGGAAAATACCATTGTCTTCAATGCGAGTAATACACTGGTTCCAGTAACAAATGAAAACGCAGTGTATTTATCGCCTATCAGGAACAGACCTGATTTTACACCACCGGAAGTTGTACTTCTGATGTATGACAAAGTTACCAAGGAGATTACAGAATCTGGTGAATCTGCAAATGCACTTGTTGGTGGTGCTACACTCTCTCTCACAGTAGATCGTGCTAATGTAACATCAAATACTGTTCAGTTTAAATTTGCTGAGAATAATACTGGATTTGTTACGGATTCAAATGTTGGTATATCAAATTTGTTACCACAACATACCGTGAGTGTTGGTTCAAATCTTTACATTGATGAATTTGGTTCAAACGTTTTGGTTGTTTCCGGCAATGTGGCCATCTTACGTGATCTCGTAGTAGATGGAAATTTTAGAGTTAATGGAGATACGACGGTTATTTATACAGAGAATACAGCAATTAAAGATGCATTCATTGAACTCGGTGCGGATAACATTACCGGTGATACCACACTTGACTTGGGTATTTTGATGCATAGACCGGATGATCTATCGAATGTAGTTTTAGGGTATCGTGAAGAAGTTGCCGAATTTGCAATTGCCTATACCGATGCAAAACCAACTGATAAAATATTTACACCTAAAAGTGATGAAGACATTAATGTTCATGTCTATGGTTTAACTCACATTGATGCCAATATATATGCACACGAGGATCTTCTTGTATCCGGAAATGTCTACGTATCCCAAAATGTCTCTGTCACCGAGGAGCTAACAGTCTCTGGGAATGTGTATACCCAGAAGGATGTTGAGATTTTGGGTAATACTTATGTATCTGGGAATGTTTCAACCTATAAAGACCTACTTGTGAGTGGCAACGCCTATGTATCCCAAAATGTCTTTGTCACCGAGGAGCTAACTGTCTCTGGAAATGTCTATACCCAAAAGGATGTTGAGATCTTGGGTAATACTTATGTATCCGGGAATGTTTCAACCTATAAAGACCTACTTGTGAGTGGAAATGCCTACGTATCCCAAAATGTCTCTGTCACCGAGGAGCTAACCGTCTCCGGGAATGTCTATACCCAAAAGGATGTTGAGATCTTGGGTAATACTTATGTATCCGGGAATGTTTCAACCTATAAAGACCTACTTGTGAGTGGAAATGCCTACGTATCCCAAAATGTTTCTGTCACCGAGGAGCTAACAGTCTCTGGGAATGTGTATACCCAAAAGGATGTTGAGATCTTGGGTAATACTTATGTATCTGGGAATGTTTCAACCTATAAAGACCTACTTGTGAGTGGCAACGCCTATGTATCCCAAAATGTCTTTGTCACCGAGGAGCTAACCGTCTCTGGAAATGTCTATACCCAAAAGGACGTTGAGATCTTGGGTAATACTTATGTATCTGGTAATGTTTCAACCTATAAAGACCTACTTGTGAGTGGCAACGCGTATGTATCCGGGAATGTTTCAACCTATAAAGACCTACTTGTGAGTGGCAATGTCTATGTATCCCAAAATGTCTTTGTCACCGAGGAGCTAACAGTCTCCGGAAATGTCTATACCCAGAAGGATGTTGAGATCTTGGGTAATACGTATGTATCCGGGAATGTTTCAACCTATAAAGACCTACTTGTGAGTGGAAATGCCTATGTATCCCAAAATGTCTTTGTCACCGAGGAGCTAACCGTCTCTGGAAATGTCTATACCCAAAAGGATGTTGAGATCTTGGGTAATACGTATGTATCCGGGAATGTTTCAACCTATAAAGACCTACTTGTGAGTGGAAATGCCTATGTATCCCAAAATGTCTTTGTCACCGAAGAGATAACAGTCTCTGGGAATGTCTATACCCAAAAGGATGTTGAGATCTTGGGTAATACGTATGTATCTGGGAATGTTTCAACCTATAAAGACCTACTTGTGAGTGGAAATGCCTATGTATCTGGTAATGTCAATGTCACGAAACAACTCTCAGTGAGTGGCAACGCCTATATCTCGGGCAACGTTGAAGTGACAAAGTCTCTCATCGTGAGTGGAAACACCCACCTTGAGGGGGATAACATATTTATTACCCACACAATGGACTTTTTGGATCCCGCGACAGCTATTGTCACCGATCTCAACTCCAATGTTGAAGTTAAACTTAACCAATTGGCAAATGTTGTCATAGGGGGAAAGGCACTCGCCAATGAAGATATGCTTGTGTATGATGGTTCCAACTGGACGAACCAACTTCAAGACCACACATTCCTCTACGCAAAGGCAGAGGAGGTCATTGATAAAGGTGAAGTTGTGTATGCGACGGGTACGGTTGGAAACAATATGTTCTCTATTCGGAAGGCGCGATCCGATTCAAGAGCCACAATGCCCGCCCTTGGTGTCGCTTACCAAGATCTTACTGTGAATGGTGATGGTCTCATCGTGACGTTCGGACGTGCCGATGGAATAAATACAGATAATTTCCAAACTGGTGAAACCGTCTATGTGAGTAACGTCACCGCGGGTGCTCTCTCAAATGTGAAACCATATGGCGCGACTGATCTCATTCAAAATGTTGGTGTGGTTGTGAAGGGACATCCAAATTCTGGTATTGTATCCGTTACGGGTGTGGGTCGTTCAAATGATATTCCAAATGCTGTGATTGAAACGAGTAATGCGAGTGTCAACTATGTATATGTCAATTCTGAGAATAATGACCTTCGAAAGATTGATCCAATGAAGTTGCCAACTAAGTTTCAAACCCTTGCGCAGGTTGTGAATACTGGGAATACCGTGTCAAACACGATTAACGTGACGGGTCTCACAACAACTGGGAATGTGAATGTGACCAGTAATATCTCAGTCGCAGGTCTCATAGACCCCAATAATAAGTACTTACCAATGGTTGACACAAATGGATATTTTGTAAAGTCGCCCGTATATGTTACAAATGAGGGTAAGTATATAATCTCTGCGGGTGAAGCTGAGTTTTTGGGTAACATTACACTCGGTGGTAACACAACAATTATTTCATCAACTTCCGTGACTATTGAAGATAGAATATTTGGGGTTGGGGCAAACAATAGTGCCACTGGTTTGGACAGTGGTTTTATGATTGAACATCAAGACGATGGCACATTCGCCAATATTGCCCTCATTCATCACGCCGATGAACACAGATTTTCTATAGGCTATACACAAAATTCATTTACAGATAACCACATTTTACACTATCAACACACGGATGGCACCCAACTCAGAATTGATTTGCTCGGCAATACATTGGTACAAAACAACCTAACAGTAAATGAAAATAGTAGATTTATTGGTAAGGTGGGTATTAAAACTGGAACACCTGGGTACGACTTGGATGTAAGAGGAACTTCTAATGTTGGAGCGTTATCAGCGGATAGCGTAAGTATCAGTGATACTACGGCGGCTACAGGTAAAACTTCAGGGGCTTTACAAGTTACAGGTGGGGTTGGTATCCAAGGTGCCCTATATGGTGCCGCAGGTAACTTTGACGGGGTAACCTCAGTAACAAATACATCTGCATCGTCATCAAAAACGACGGGGGCTCTCAGAGTTACGGGTGGAGTTGGTATCCAAGGTGCCCTATATGGTGCCGCAGGTAACTTTGACGGGGTAACCTCAGTAACAAATACATCTGCTGCTACTGGTAAAACTAACGGTGCTCTCCGAGTCGCGGGTGGAGTTGGTATCCAAGGTGCCCTCTATGGTGCCAATGCAAACCTTGAGGATGTGGAGGCTGATAGTGTCAATATTACTGATTCAACCGCTTCGTCCTCAAAAACGACAGGGGCTCTCAGAGTTACGGGTGGGGTTGGTATCCAAGGTGCCCTATATGGTGCCGCAGGTAACTTTGACGGGGTAACCTCAGTAACAAATGTGACAGCGTCTACGTCAAAAACTACGGGGGCTCTCCAAGTCGCGGGTGGGGTTGGTATCCAAGGTGCCCTCTATGGTGCCAATGCAAACCTTGAGGATGTAGAGGCTGATAGTGTTAATATTACCGATTCAACTGCTTCGTCCTCAAAGACGACGGGGGCTCTCCAAGTCGCGGGTGGGGTTGGTATCCAAGGCGCCCTCTATGGTGCCAATGCAAACCTTGAGGATGTGGAGGCTGATAGTGTCAATATTACTGATTCAACTGCTTCGTCCTCAAAAACTACAGGGGCTCTCCAAGTCGCGGGTGGGGTTGGTATCCAAGGTGCCCTCTACGGTGCCAATGCAAACCTTGAGGATGTGGAGGCTGATAGTGTCAATATTACTGATTCAACTGCTTCGTCTTCAAAAACGACAGGGGCTCTCCGAGTTACGGGTGGGGTTGGTATCCAAGGTGCCCTATACGGTGCCAATGCAAACCTTGAGGATGTGGAGGCTGATAGTGTCAATATTACCAATTCAACTGCTTCGTCCTCAAAAACTACAGGGGCTCTCCGAGTTACGGGTGGGGTTGGTATCCAAGGTGCCCTATATGGTGCCGCGGGTAACTTTGATGGGGTAACCTCAGTAACAAATGTGACAGCGTCTACGTCAAAAACTTCGGGGGCTCTCCGAGTCACGGGTGGGGTTGGCATCCAAGGTGCCTTATACGGTGCCAATGCAAACCTTGAGGATGTGGAGGCTGATAGTGTTAATATTACCGATTCAACTGCTTCGTCCTCAAAGACGACAGGGGCTCTCCAAGTCGCAGGTGGGGTTGGTATCCAAGGTACCCTATATGCAACTACACTATTTACCGATCAAAATATAGTACACACAGGTGATACAAACACATACATAGGATTTCCAGCTAATGATGCATTCAGAATAGTAACAAATAACAATGAACGCCTAAGGGTTGATTCATCGGGTAATATTGGTATCAATGATAGCACCCCATCTTACAAATTGGATGTAAATGGTACTGGTAGATTTACCGGATTATTAACTGGGGATGCGGGTGTCTCTGTACCATCGGATGGTGACTTTATTATGAATAGTAAACCATTACTTCCAGCTACCAGTCTTCACTGGGATCAGTTAAATAACAGACTTGGGGTTGGGACAAATATTCCAGCCACCAAACTCCATGTCGCGGGTGGTACCATTATAAACTCGGATGGCGTCGCTAAGAAAACATACTCTTATTCAGGGGATTTGGTTGCCGGTCAGACGATTGCGAACTCAACAATCACAATTACATTCAGTGCACACGTGTTCTATGCAAAGATTGTGGCACATCTCACAGAATCAGATAACGAAGTCAGTACACTCTCACTTGAATGTGGGGGTGGTCACTGGACAGGTGGCACACCCCTCGCGATCGCCAAGGGTCCACAGGCGATATTTGGTAGCGCGAGTACAAATCCTTGGGATAGTGCGGTGACAACAACAACAACGACAGTCAGCTTCAAACCAACAACGAATATGGCCGTGGCTGGTCATTATAATGTTTTCATTGAATACATCTCCCAAAGTAGTTCGGGGGTTGTTTCAAAGATTACAGAAGGCTCAACAGACGTTGTGACATTCGGATACTAGATACTAATTATTTTTATAAATCTTACCAAACTTGATGTCGGGTTTGGTAAGTTTTATTTATATTACATATTTTGCTCAATGAATGATTCAACAGAATCTGATAATTGTGATGTCAAAATTTAGTGACAATCCTTCTTGAAAATGGGAACTGATTTATCTTATCCATATGAATGTCTCATCACCACTTACCAAAGGGAAATATCTCTCTTCATTAGCACCATCTACATCTCTATTGTAAATTCCCAAGATAGGTAAGTATGTGTTACCTGATTCTACAAGATAAATGAGACCTCGTCTCCACACTTGATCATTTGCGTCAGTTGGATCTGTTCCCTGTGGTGTAATCACACCACTTGAATTCCAACCATTAAAACTATAGTCTGTATTGCTTGGTAGGTTAATAACACCACTCGTGCTATTAAATGTACTACCGTTTAGAGTTTTACAACCCATGTAACTACCACCACCGTATGTCCAACCAACAGAACCTTTACCATAAGAATCGAATGTTTGACGTATTTCTGATGCTGTAGCTTTCATAGCATTTATCTGTTCATTCGTGTATGTAAATGTAAAATCACCAGAATATGCAAATCCACTACGTTGCGTCCAAGGGTTGGCTTGTGTGTAGAGATCAGCTGCATATTTTACACGCATCCAACCACCACTTCCTATACCACTCTCTTCCCCGGTTAGATCGCAATATACTTGGAAAGCATCACCATCAAAACCCGTAGGTTTTATCCAATATAAACCATTTGTGGAACTTATGTTATTTGTTAGCAAATAATTTGCAGATGGAGCCGGTAATTCCTGAGTACTACCTAGTAATAAAAGTGTCATCAAATTATTATCCACTATATACCGAATGGCGACGATACCAGAGCCACCGTTGCCCGCTGTTACACCACCATCGCGACCACCACCACCACCACCAGTGTGATTAGTGCCACTAGAACCACCTGCACCACCACCACCCAAACCTCCAGCTCTTGCTATGTTATCGTTTCTTGCAAAAGCACCACCACCACCAGCAAACCAGCCACTCTCACCATAGGTTTCACCAAATACACTTAGAAGTAAACCATCGCCACCTTGTATATTGTATCCATTTCCAACACTCGAACCCAAAAAATCATCACCTTTCTCACCGGCGCCACCACCACCACCACCACAATCACCATCTTTACTGAGACTTCCACCACCAGCGAAACCAGCGTCTATATAAACACCGCTATTTGTACCTGCTTGTGTTGATGCTCCACCAGCTCCATTTGGATTTGTATCGCCACCGCCGCCACCACCACCAGAGCCACCCGCACTACCAGCGTTCCAAGATGTACCATCACTAGAACCACCACCACCACCACCACCATTGGCAGTTAGACCAAATGCCGTTGAGTTTTTGCCATTTTCACCATTTACGAGTGCATTACCACCCCCTGTACCACCGTTACCCACGACGATAGTTTGTGACCCACTTGTTATAGTTCGATCTGTATCGAAAACGAGACCCCCGGCACCACCACCACCAGACGCACCGTTGCCTGTAACACCACCACCACCACCACCCCCAGCAACTAAAAGTACATTAGCATTGAGAGTTGTAGATGGAGGTGTCCAACTGTACGTTGTCTGCCCCGAGGCGGTACTGGGTGTGCCAATACTCCCAAACTTTGATGGCAACGTCGCTGGTACAGTATCGGCATATACTCTACCATTGGCGGCAGCTGCCCCAACAGTACCATCTCCGTAATGATTATCAAAATTTCCATAGTGGAAAGCAAGGACTTCATCTGTGGCACTTGGTGCTCCTAAAAAGATGATATCACCATCGTCATTACACAGTAGAGTATCCATTACTATATAAAAATAAATTAAATACCAAATCTGCGCTTTAATGCATTGTAATTTATTATATTATGGTTCAATGTATACATTTGGATACAAATTGACTGTGTATATGGTATCGGTGTATGTTGTTGTAGATCCTATACGCGTGGTCGCTAAGTCTTGGTAAATTTTACCAGAACCCGCGTCATTACTACCCGCTATTGTACTGGATCCATTATTTGTTGAAGTCTGAGCTACTTCTGTCCTATTGACAAACATTCGCATCCTTGATGTGGACGCCAACACCTCCACTGAAATTCCTATTTCTGTTGGGGTATTCGTACTAAAATAAGATGGTATCGGCCAGGAAAGTTCTACACTACCACCAACAACATCACCTTTTCCACCCTGACAATAGAGAGTGCCACTAGTTGCATATAGTGCAAATCCTGCACCAGTCGCACCAGCCTCATATATAATACCCTCTGTATTTTGGTCGATTGCGACACTTGCGACCAAGACACATTGAGATTTACCAGAAAATACTTCAGGTACATCTCTTTCAACCCCTGTGAGAGTTACAGCTCCACTGACACCTTGTAGTATAGGAAGTGTAGTGAGACTTACAAACTCTGCAATAATAACCCCCTGAGTGCTCGTAAACGATGGAAGTTTCGATGTAATACCCCACTTATAGGTGAGGTACTCGGCGACATAGACGCGCTCAGAGGCACTGAGCACACCGTCATAGACGATAAACTCATAGATGTTTCCCCAATATTGTGATGATGTTGTGATAACGGTTGAATTGTTATGATATCCACCTATGCAACAGAAGGGAAGTGTATAATTTGTAGCACTTGTAATTGTTGAGTTTGTACCACTCTCATTGAGTTGAAAGTTATAGATTGGCGACGACGTACTCAATTCCCAAACCAAAAGATTGCGACTATTGGTCATTGCAGTGGTTATGTCAAATCCGGAATCCAAGAAATTACTACCACTACTATCATATAAACCCAAATTGTTATTCCCCGATCCTATAATAACCTGGTGGTCTCCACCGGAGCCGCGAACGAGAGTTCTCCAGGTAGATGTACTGTTTAATATCTGTGTTACACAAAATATAGTATACTTCCCCGTTGTGGGTGCTGTGATATTTGTGAGTGCACTCGAAACTATTCGTTTTGCAATTCCATAAGACCCGCCAAAATTCATATAAGGAAACCCATTGGCGTCAGTACCTTTGAGACTCGCATTTGTAGACACCGTAAAGTCTAGGCCATTCCCGGATTGGTCAGACCACGTGGCGCTCCCAGCCGTGTACTGATCCGCACTGAGACTCAATAGAGTATTTGATGGTTGATAGGTACCGATCACTATATCACCATCGTCATTACACAGTAGAGTGTCCATGTACTGTTATTATAACCACGCAAAAAAAATATACTGTAATATTAAATAATGGCCACGACCAACATTCAAACATTTTCGGGAGATGTTGAGATCACCGGTGGGTTATCGGTAACTGGAACCGTTATATCGACAGTTGGTACAGATAAAGTCAAACTAACCGCAACATCCGCAAGTGAAACGGATTATATCCCATTGTCGAAGGCTACAACCGGTGCCCAGGCGCTTTACACAGATTCCAACCTCACATATAATCCCTCGACGAACCAGATTGCAGCTAACCTCTCTGGTAACGTCACTGGTAATGTGTCTGGTAACCTAACTGGTAATGTGAGTGGTAATATAGCTGGTAGTGCGGATACAGTTGCATTCACAGCCAGAAATGCTACTGACGATACAGACTATATTGCATTTGTAGATACATCCACTGCCGGAGATAAAGCCCTCTACACAGATTCTAACCTCACGTATAATTCCTCAACGAATACGATTGGAGCTAACCTATCGGGTAATGTCACAGGTAATCTCACTGGTAACGTGACTGGGAATGTGAGTGGTAATATAGCTGGTAGTGCAGATACAGTCGCATTTACTGTAAGAAATAGCAATACTACAGACTACATCGCATTTGTAGATACTAACACCGCCGGGGATAAAGCTCTCTATGTGGATTCTAACCTCACTTATAATTCCTCAACGAATACGATTGGAGCTAACCTCTCTGGTAATGTTACTGGTAATGTCACAGGTAGCCTAACTGGTAACGTGACTGGGAATGTCAGTGGTTCGGCTGCATCAGCAACTAATGCATCGAGCGCTGCGAGTGCTGACTTAGTTGCATTCACAGCTAGAAATTCTACTGACGATACAGACTACATCGCATTTGTAAATACAGCCACAGCCGGAGATAAAGCCCTCTACACAGACTCCAACCTCACGTATAATTCCTCAACGAACCAGATCGCGGCTAACCTATCGGGTAATGTCACAGGTAATCTCACTGGTAACGTGACTGGGAATGTCAGTGGTTCGGCTGCATCAGCAACTAATGCATCGAGCGCTGCGAGTGCTGACTTAGTTGCATTCACAGCCAGAGATGCTACTAATGATACAGACTATATCGCATTTGTAAATACAGCCACAGCCGGAGATAAAGCCCTCTACACAGACTCCAACCTCACATATAATTCCTCAACGAACCAGATCGCGGCTAACCTATCGGGTAATGTCACAGGTAATCTCACTGGTAACGTGACTGGGAATGTGTCGGGTACCGCAGGCAGCGCAGATTCCGCCACCAACGCGAGTGCAGTCGCATTTACTGTAAGAAATAGCAATACTACAGACTACATCGCATTTGTAGATACCAACGTCGCTGACAATAAAGCTCTCTATGTGGATTCTAACCTCACTTATAATTCCTCAACGAATACGATTGGAGCTAACCTATCGGGTAATGTATCCGGTACAAACGTGTCTGCAACGACTCTACATTATCCAACACAAACGATACAACCAGTTCTAAATGGGGGTGGTACTGTGACATACAATGCATCGTCGTATATAAAGTGGTCTGAGCGTGTTATCGCTATACCAATTGAAAGTAATGAAATGGGAGCCAGTGGATATATAGATATTGAGACTCCAGTGAGTGGTACTATCACATATTTCAGTGGTAGCAGTGGATCTACAACCGCTACATGTACAGCAGCTGGTGTGCCCATGGGTGCTTGGCAAGCATTATACTACGTAGTAACACCTGGACAGGCCAGTGGTACCGACCAAACGAGATTTAGATTGGTCAGCTATACAAATTCTAGCTGGAATCCCGATTCTAACTGGATACTTATCTGTGTCCGAAATGGTGATGATGATCAACTGAAATGGTTACCTGGACAGACAATACTCGCACCTGGGCAATCATATGATAGTACTACCCGAGGCACATATGGAGCGGTTTTTGCGGACTCCGCGACCTTCGCGACCAGCGCGACCTTCGCGACCAGCGCGACCTTCGCGACCAGCGCGACCCATGCGAACGCAGCGAATGCGGTTGCATTCACAGCTAGAAATTCTACTAACAATACAGACTACATCGCATTTGTAAATGACGCCGCAGCCGGAGATAAAGCCCTCTACACAGACTCCAACCTCACATATAATTCCTCAACGAACCAGATCGCGGCTAACCTATCGGGTAATGTCACAGGTAACGTCACCGGTAATGTATCTGGTAATGCTGCATTTGCGAGCAACGCGACCTACGCAAACAGTGCGGGTTCCGCCACCAATGCGACCTACGCGGCCAGTGCGGGTTCCGCGGAAACGGCCACAAATCAATCCGGTGGAACAATCAGCGCGACCAGTGGAACATTTAGTGGTGATGTAAGTTTTACAAATTCGGGCACAACAACCAGAGGTATTCAGGGAATGGTTGGGGGGAATGACTATTGGTTTGTTGGTGGTGGTGCAACGGCATCAAATGCTGGGTATATGGAAATAGCTACAGGGGATGATGGGACAGAACCTATTTACGCGAGACAATATAGTGGCTCTCCACTTTCAGGTACTGTAACACGTACACTTACATTATTAGATGGTTCTGGGAATTCAAACTTTCCAGGTAGCGTGACTGCAAGCTCATTTAGTGGTAATTTGAGTGGTAATATAACGGGTTCAGCCGCCAACATAAGCTCTTCAAATGCTACTATGCCTGCATACATTAAACACGCAGGTGATACCAATACATACTTTGGATTTGTCGCTAATGATACATACAACATTGTGACAAGTGGCACTGAACGATTTCGGATTGATTCAGCGGGTGACGTCGGCATCGGGACGAACAACCCCGTGTACAAGTTGGACGTCAATGGTACGGTCAATACAGGCGCCCTCACGGCGACGAGTGCGACGGTACCCAACGATGGTGACTTCGTGATGGGTGGGAAGCCCCTCACCTCAGCCAGTGGGCTTCATTGGGATCGGGTCAATTCAAGGTTGGGGGTGGGGACGAACGCACCGGCGTACACCCTAGACGTCACGGGTACAGCGAGATTCACTGGGGCAATTACTGGTAACCTAACGGGTAATGTTTCGGGTTCCGCCACCAATGCGGGCTACGCAAACAGTGCGGGTTCCGCCACCAATGCGGGCTACGCAAACAGCGCGGGTTCAGCCACCAACATAAGCTCTTCAAATGCTACTATGCCTGCATACATTAAACACGCGAGTGATACCAATACATACTTTGGGTTTCCAGGTAATGATACGTATGTCATTACGACAAATAACGTTGAACGATTTCGGATTGATGCAGCGGGTGACGTCGGCATCGGGACGAACGATCCAACCTACAAGTTGGACGTCAATGG
>Ga0181605_10003740_pt1 | contig 12396 bp, 4 predicted proteins | sample 041ome_11_FD_148676 | JGI IMG/M metagenome (GOLD analysis project Ga0181605, IMG submission 148676) | Coastal salt marsh microbial communities from the Groves Creek Marsh, Skidaway Island, Georgia - 041411US metaG (spades assembly) | ecosystem: Environmental > Aquatic > Marine > Intertidal zone...
TAATCATAGAATCTTGGCGCGCGCACCGAATCCGTAGTAGTCTGAATAATACCTGTACTACCATCTATTTTTATTGTATTAGTGCCTGTGTATGAACCACCATAAATATATACATTTGAACTAGTAGTTCCTCCGTTACTTCCAGCAGCAATATATCTATTTTGAGCTTGAATTATGTTAGAATTACCAAACCAAGTACCAGAACTAAATGTAGCAGACTGATTTATTCTTAAATAATTATCTGCAGTTTCAAGTATTAATTTACCATTACCACTAAGGGCATTAATATTACTAGTACCTGCTGGATCTATATAAAAAGAGGTATTACCACTATCATAATAAATAGGTGAACGCATTTGATTAGTTGCAAGGAAATAACCATTTTCAGTCTCTGCTTGTTTTGTTCCGTTAAATAGTAATTCTATCCCAGCGGTTGGTTGAGCAATCCATGCCCATTTAGAATTAGTATCGTCATAAACACCTACGTTTAAAGCGTTAGACATAAAAGACCAAAGTGTAGCGCCGTGGTTGATTTGTATTCCGGTCCAAGAGCTTGTACCCTTTTGGTTTATTTCAAGTAATCCGCTTCTGTCTGACGAATCTTCAAGCAGTATACCACCGATAGTTATATCAGGAGTATTATCCCAATCGTAGCCATCCAATAAGTCCGCATCTAAACCTGATCCTGCCCCGTCATTGCCAGCGTTCCAAACAGTATTACCATTTATATTTACAGCGCTGTTGCCACCAGTGCCAGGTAATAAGTTTATCGAATCAATAAGGGATGTTCCAGATTGACCAATTTCAATTACATCTCCTGTAGTTTTACCTATTAAATTACGAAGATAGCTACCATCTTGTGTGGCTATAAAGTCTCCTTCTTGTATTACAAGACCAGTGTTTGTTTTAGTATCTGTACCAGCGTCATAAGTTCCACCTCTTGACACGATAGCTCCATTAACGTCAAGTGTAGCTCCAGGGGTGGTCGTGCCAATTCCTACGCTACCTGAAGCGTCTATGCGCATTCTTTCAGTATTGTTAGTACCGAAACGTAAAGACGTGTTATTAATAGCTATTACTTGTCTATCGCTACCATCTAGCTGTAAGCTGCCATTAATTCTAGCAAAGCCGTTAACGTGAAGCGGTACAGCAGGCGTGGTCGTTCCTATCCCTACGTTACCCGCAGAGTCTATGCGCATTCTTTCATTTCCTCCTGCAGCCGCATAGAAAGTTAAATCATTACCTACTGCGCCTATACCTACTGAATAAATGTTAGAAGTTGAATCATCCTTTAAATGTAATTTTGCAGTAGCATCAGAAGATTCAAATATAGCTACACTATCAGTTGTTGCTGAATTAACGTGAATCTTAGCAGAAGGACTCGAAGTACCAATACCTAAATTCCCCGAAGAGTCTATACGCATTTTCTCACTTCCCGAAGTGTATAGACTAAGAGTGGTTGAAGTAGATGATGCGTTAATAATTGAAGAAACTACTCCCGCTTCAATTGCTCCTATGTAAGCAACATTTGATGCATTAATACCAAGCATACGGATATTTGAACCTCCCGAAACTTTTGAGTAGTAGTATTCGTTATTAGGTAAAAATAAGCTACCTCCGTTTATTGTAACATCTCCCGAAGAGTCTATGCGCATTCTTTCTGTTCCTCCTTCAGCTTGGAAAATATGAGAATCACCTCTATAAACAAGGGTGTCAGATATGGCTCTTAATAAAGCAGAACCTGCACTTGTTTCTAATTTTATTTCAGCATTTGATGAATCGTAAATATGAAGAAGAGAAGCAGGACTCGAAGTACCTATGCCCAAATTTCCCGAAGCGTCTATGCGCATTTTTTCAGAACTATTGGTAAAAAACCTAAAATCATCATTGGTAAAAGTTCCAATATAGTAAGAAGTTAAAAGCGCAATACTTGAACCCGACTTCTCTAATTTTATTGATGAAGTTGCATCAGTACTTCCTTTAATGTGAATTCTATTATCGGGACTTGCCTCTCCTATCCCCACATTACCATCTCTATCAATACGCATTTTTTCACCTCCATTAGCGTGAATTGATAAAGCACCTAAAGAGTGTGATTGAAATCCTACTAATTGTGTTCCATCAGTTCTTTCCTTTGATAAGAAATAAGCATCATAAGCATTGTCAATTATCTTAACATAACCGCCATTGATAGTTAACTTTTCAGAAGGCGAAGTTGTGCCGATTCCTATACGATCATTAGTATAGTCAACTGTTAACGTACCGTCGTTTTTCCATACACCAAGCGTGTTATCCCAAATCAGTAATTCACCGTCAACTTGAGTAGTTATTTTAACATCGTGAAGCTCGTGTAACCCTTCGTTACCTTGAACACGCACTTTAATCTTACCATTGGTAGACGCGTTAATAACTATAGCCGCGGCTATTTTAAGGTTTGGACCTAATGGTTCTGTTGTTGTAAAGTCACCGTCATTTGCTGGATCACACCACAAAACGTCACCATCTTGATATGTCGATGTATCTATTTGATCAAGCTCTCCAAAATGTATTACTTCTCCTATATCACCGTTGTCAAGGGTAGAAGCAAGTACACCCATAAAGTACTTAGGCTCAACAGAACCGTCAGCAACCATGGGTGCAATTAATATATGGCCAGAATTACCATCTGTCCCTACAGCCCTTACAGCTGTGCCTTTATTTATAGTAGAACCACTAGAGTTTTTAACCTCGTAGTAAACGTATTTTGAGTTTACAGCTCCAGAAGCAGTTACATCTTCAAAAGTCAAGTTACCATTTCCATCCGTGGTTATTACTTGACCATTAGTACCATCTGACGCAGGAAAGGTATATGCGTCGTTAATTCTTATATTATTAAGAAAACGATTTGCCATATAATTGTATTGTTATTTATTAATTACCCGATCTTGGTTACAAGAACTCGGATATCATTGTTTGCAGGCGCAGAAGCAAAACTAACAGTTAGTGTGTTTACTGTAGTTCTTACTACATCTGCATATACAGTATCATAAGAGCTATTGTCAAACAATTGAACAATAACATCTCTTGAATTTAAATTGTGTGTTACAGTGTATGAAGTGTTTGTTGTGTCTCCAATACTAACTGCGTATTCTCTTGCGGTAACAGCACCTGTTAAATCACTAGCCGTTGGTATGTTTTCAAAGTTAGTACCGTCGTTAGTAAATGCCCAACGATCAGCGCTTTCATCCCATATAAGTGATACATTGTCATCAGCTGTACCTCTTTCAACTTCAATACCAGCATCTTCACTTGGCGATGATCCAGCGTAGTTACTATTAAGCGTGATAATGTTATCAGCAAGATTAATAGTCTCTGTGTTAACTGTTGTTGTGGTACCAGATACTGTTAGGTTACCAGTTACAACAAGATTGTTACCGATTGTTACATCGCTTGGTAAACCAATAGTTAACGTGTCTGTAGCTGAAACAGTAACTTCAACTTCGTTCGCTGTACCAGCAATAGTTAGTGTATCACCACCTGAAATTGTTTGAGTTGTAGTACCGTCTGATAAAGTAAAGCTAGTTGTAATGCTAGAAGTACTTGCAGAAGTAATACGACCATCAGCATCTACGGTAATAACTGGAATAGCTGTAGCAGAACCATAAGTATCTGCAGTAACACCTGAAGAAGCAAGCTCTGTAGCACCGATAGATCCTGCAGCAATGTTTAGAACACCAGCGGCAAAACTAAAGTGTGAACCAGCATTAATCTCGATACTATCTGCATTTACTGTTATACCATCACCAGCACCAATATTTAAAGTTACAGCACCCGTTGTACCTCCACCTGTTAAACCAGCGCCAGCGGTTACACCAGAAATATCCCCCATTAAATCTACCCACGCAGAACCATCATATACTAATAGTTTGCTTGTACTTGTATCAAAATATATTTGACCAGTTGAAGGATTTGATGGAGCTGTAGCTGTAGGATGCAGAGCAGCATTTTGTAGCTGATTGCCTAATAAATTAATGTTAGATAAATAGTTTGCCATAATTAGTTTAAGTATGCTTTACCAGATATAGCTCCAGTAAATGTTATTATTAGTGTATTTTCGTTTATATATTGTACGTCAGCAAATACGACGTTGTTTCCATCATCTACAACCGTAACACTTGGTTTTTTATTTAAATCATGTGTTATAATCCAGCTAGCAGAAGCTGTTAGTTGGTTGTGCGTGTAGTTAGATGCTAATGTTTTATAAGAACTTGATATTAATATTTTATCGTTGTTATTCATAAAACCATTTTCTAGCCTCATGTCTACATCAAGTATAATTACATCTTTTGAGTAAAGCTTAACTGACTGAATAACAAAAACCCCAGTGTATATAGGAGAGCTACCTACATTTAAATTTAAAACAGCATCATACTCTCTTATTTTTGTTAAATACTCGTAAACATCTAAACCATATATATTTATTCTATTTAAATATATACTAACAACATCTTTAAAATAAGAATTTGGTTCTAATCTGTTATTAAAAGATATTTCACCCTGTTTTAAATCCCCAGGTTGTGCAGTTCTATTATATACGTAGGCAAACTTATCACCAAGTACAGGATCTTGTGTTCCAAGAAACTCTACTATATCTGACATTTTATAGTTCCTGGTTTTTTTAGTGTAACCATCAGAACCTATAACATAGTCTTCACTTGTTACTTTTTCGTCGAATTTATATTTTGATATTCTAGCCATTATTTGTTTGTTTCAATGGTTCTACTATTACTTTACCATTACCATCTGTCCAGTTAGTTTCATACATGTGTTGATCTTGTCTTTCACCTATAACAAGCCAAGAAACTGTAGCATTTGAATTTGGATTTTGACACTCTATGGTTAATATATTACCTGTTATATTACCTTTTACAGCATCCCAATCAGATTCATTTGTAGTATACACATGTATATCTCTGTTGAGCGCTTCAAAAGTACCTTGTGTCATAAATGATACTTCATCTAAATTTACTTGAGCAGTACCATTTTGTAATTGTACTTTACCTCTATATATGTTATTTGCTTGAGGTGATTCAACAAATGAGTGTACTAAATGATGTGTTTCTTTTTTAGATTCTAATGGGTGATCAATTTTAAATGATCCAGAACCTTTTGATAAAGCACCAACTACAGCTAAATCATTTTTAGCACTAACATTACCGTAAAAGTTTATTATGGCGTAATCAGTTATTGAATTACCTATACTAAAACTACCGGTATTGTCTACATCGGGATGTATATCAAAAGTGTCTACTTCACCATTAAACGTAATACTATTTACCTGTACAGTATTAAACTTTTTAATAGTTTGACCTATTCTAAAATCACCAACAGTTGTGGCAGATGATTGAAAAAGTATATCTTCACCATATATATATACGTGATCAAAGGTGTCACTTATATCGCCAACTTTAAACTCCCCAGTTAAGTTTGAATTTGTTCTAAAAAATACATCTTCTGACCAAAACCTTGTTTGATCAAATACGTCACTAGTATTTCCAACTTCAAAACTACTAATATCTGGAGCTACCTGATTATTTTTTGTTGTAAATCTAAAATCAGCACCTGATTCTAAATTTATAGAACCAGTACTCATTAATATTTCAGAAACAGAAGATATTGTCCCGTCTGTAACTCTTAATGTTATAAAATCTTCTGAACTAGCTGTTATACTTGTAAATTGATCTGTAGAGCCTGAACCGCCAAAAAGTAAAGCTCTAGACGTTCCTGAGCCTGTTGATTTTAAATATATATCATCAGCGGCTTCTAAAGAAATAAAGTCATCTGACACTACTTGTATAAAGCTAGTTGCATCTAACACCATGTTATCCGTAGCATTAATCTGTATTCTGTAATTAGAAAAAAGATCAAGCACTGGAGTTGTATTCAAACCAAAAGCTTTTATACCGGCTACTTCAACACCATTAGCGTCTTTAAATTTTAAAGGAAAAGTTTCGTTATTTAAAGTCTCTTCAAAAGTAACCTCATTACCATTTACTATAAGACCACCAACACTTAAATTACCACTAAAAGTTCCAGTCGCTCCAGTAACATTAGCACCATTTAGAGAACCCGTAAAAGTACCACTACCATTTACAACAAGACCATTAGTATCAACAGTTAAAACTCTAGTACCATTAGGCATATCTACCGCAAACGTATTTGCTCTAGCTATAAATTGAGAACCCGTTGAACCATCAGCTAATAATTTAAGTCCAGCTACACGTCCACCAGCATCAACAGAGAGTGCGTAGGACGCGTTTAATTTACCGTCTACTGTAGATATAGCCGAAGCGTTTGTTGATATGCTAGAAGTGTTCCCGTTTACTGTAGAAGTCAACGTTGTAACACTACTTGTAATTGCACTGTCAGAATTTATTCTAGCTGTTTCTTCACTTGTTATAGCAGCATCAAGAGTGTTGTAATTGTTAGTTACGGTTGTCGATAAATTACTAATATTTGTAGCATTAGTAGATATCGCGCCTGTATTACTGTTAACTGTTGTTGTTAACGATGTTACATCACTAGACAGGTTTGTTATATTTGTGCCTTGAGTATTAACTGTTGTAGTTAAGCTACTTATATTACTAGCGTTTGTAGATATATTACCTGTGTTTGTGTTTACACTGCTAGTGAGTGTTGTTATATCTGATTCTGCAGCGGTTATATCTCCCTCGGCGGTTGTAACTCTAGTCTGTAGTGTTGATATATCACTAGCGTTGCTACTTATATCACCAGTATTTGTGTTTACTGTTCCCGTTAGAGTTGTAACATCAGTTTGTATACCAGATATTGTATTTCCTTGAGAAGTAACAGTAGTACTAAGCGTAGATATGCTAGAAGCATTTGTAGCTATATCACCAGTATTAGTATTAACGGTTGTCGTTAAACTAGTTACATCTGAAGACAGATTACTTATATCAGTTTGCGCGGTAGATACGTTTGTCTGTAGTGTTGATATACTACCAGCGTTTGTTGATATATCTGAAGTGTTAGTATTTACTGTCGTTGTTAAATTAGTAATGCTAGTTTCAGCTGCAGTTATATCGGCGGTATTAGTACTAACGTTTGTCTGCAGCGTACTTATACTACTAGCGTTAGTAGATATGTTTCCAGTATTAGTATTAACCGTCGTTGTAAGTGAGGTTAAGTCTGTTTCAACAGCAGATATATCAGACTCGGCAGTAGTTATTCTAGTTCCAAGTGTTGATATACTAGTTGCATTAGATGATATGTCACCTGTGTTTGTATTTACAGTTGTAGTAAGGGATGTTATATCACCCTGGACTGTTGTTATATTAGCCTCTGCTGTAGTTACTCTAGTACCTAAGCTAGATATACTAGTCGCATTAGTAGATATTTCAGAAGTATTTGTATTTACGGTTGATGTTAGTGTTGTAAAACCGTTTTGTAAAAATGTTATATTAGATTCAGCTGTTACAATATCAAGTTCTATATTATCTGTTTTATTGAATATAGATGATATATTGTTTTCTGTAACTGTTACTCTAGTAGATAGACTATTTATAGAAGAATCTAAAGTTGTTACTGTATTGGTTAAACTTTGAAACTGTTCTGCTGTAGCGTAGTTTAATGATGTAGTAAGATCCAATATTTCATTTGCAAAAGCTTCTGTTAAGTTTGCATTTTGTAAAAATATATCAGAAATATCAGATAAGTTGTTTAATATGTTTTGATCTCTTTCTATAGAATTAAATAAACTTGAAACAAAAATAGTTGGTATGTTATTTGAGTTTACTAAGAAGTCGTTTATAAAATCGTTGTTTATAGAAAAATCACCAGTTATCTCATTGTAGTTTGTTATAAAATTAAATAAATTACTTAAATTACTTTGCCCAACAAGAACGTTAGCTATACTGTTATTTATAGAACTTATCTGAGAATTTATTTCAGAGAAATTTATCTCGTTAATGTTATAAGTACTAAAATATGCGCCTAACTCAGATAGCTTATAAGTCTTTGTTTTGTACTTAGAGCCTCGAGCTCCTTCTCCTTCATAAGAAGAGCCAATAAGTCTATCTTCGCCCGACAGATCACCATCGGGCGTATAGTTTCTAATTCTAGCCAAGTTGTATTATTTAAATGTTTTGCTTAGATTCAAGCTCTTTTATTCTGTTTTCTAGTTCTGCTACTTTAGCAACTAAAAGATCAATATAGTTAACAGATTTAATACCTTCATTTTCAGATACAAACTCTGGATGTTCAACTTCTAATTCTTGAGCAATAACACCATATCTTATTTGATCTGGGCTATCTTTCATGTTAAACTGTTTCCAGCTAGCATTTATGCTTTTATTAAGATCTACGATATTTTCTTTTAATGATATATCGGAAGTTTGCGATATTGTTGGAGCAGATATAGTGCCTGTAGCAGTATAGCTTCCATACTGATAAACATTTGTAACTCCATAGCCAAAAGCATCGTCACCTATAACTATAAGTCTAACATTGCTAGCATTCTTATCTATTGATATGCTAGGATTAATACCGTCCCAAGCACTTAAATTTAGAGAACTAACATTAGCTGTACCTAAAACAGTAGCATCTTCGTTTACTTGTAGGTATTCAGTTACTGTATTACCGGTATTTGAAATACTAAATATTATATTTCCAGCAGTAGATCTAACTTTGAAACCTTCTACTTCTTGAAGTCCTTCAAAATTTAAAACATACTTGTTGCTAAACGTTTCAAAAATTGTAGGATATTCATTGGCATCACCTATAGTAAAAGCACCTTTATTTGTTCCACCATAATAAAACCTATAGTTAGCTGTATCATTTAATAAGTTAAATACATGTGCTGTAGAAGCAGTATAGGTATTTGCACTATTCTCTACAAGAAGTATTTGATTATTAGCAGTGTTGCTTAGCTCTGGTTTAGTTTCAAGAGTTATAGTTCCTTCAGAAGTTCCTTTAGTTTTTGCTGAAATATTATTAGTTCTAAAACCATCAATTTTGTAACTGGTTGCAGCGCTTGCTGATGATGATATATTAAAATCATCACTAAAGAACCAATCAGCATCAACGCCGTCTACATACCATTTTCCTGTCTGGTTTGTATAAAGTATATCCGTTTCTATATATATTCTATCGTTAGCTAATAATCTTAACGATGGTAGATTGTCAAGGTATTCTCCTCTAATTTCTGCTACTTTTCTATCATCAGAATCGTACCATACAAGATTTTTACCACCACCGACAGCAAGTTCAGTACCATTAATAGTAATGCCTTCAACATCAACAACGCCTCTAAAAATAGCGTTACCATCAGAGTTTATTTCAAACTCATTAGACGCTACACTAAGACCAGTATCGTCTATTGTTATTTGATTTTGTCCAGCGCCAATCTGTAAGGTACCACTAAATGTAGCGTTACCAGTTACTGCATCTATATTAAATTGAGAAGATGAAAGACCTTGAGAATTTATAGTTACACCGCCTCCAGCAAAACCTGTTGAATCGATAGCAATACCACCACCGGCGATACCGCTACTGTTTATAGAAGCGCCACCGAAAGTACCGCTAGCGCCTGTTATGTTACCAGTAAAAGTAGCGTCTCCTGTTACGGCGTTTATTGCAAATTGTGCAGAAGAAACACCAGCTGAATTTATTGTAACACCTCCACCAACTAAGCCGTTAGTGTCTAGAGTTAAACCACCACCTGAAACACCTGTGTTATCTATACTAATACCTCCGAAAGTACCTGAGGCTGCAGATATGTCACCTGCAAAGCTACCAGATACACCGTTAAGTGGTATGTTAAGATATAAACCAGGATTATCACCACCTGTTACAATTTCAAATGGAGCAACTGAAGTCGTTCCAGTATCTGAATTTACAACTTTAAATGAATCAGTGTTAAATACTATTTCAGATCCTACGTTATCAGCTAAGAAACGCATTCCAGCAACATTACCATTAGCGTCTACTTGTAAGCCATAAGAACTTCTTAGTGTTCCGTCTAGGTTGGCTAAAACACTTGCTGTTTCTTCAACTGTAGCATATACACCTAAAAACTCTAAAGCTTCTGCTTGAGTAAACGCTTCTGCTTTATTAAGAGTTAGTGTACCGTTGTTGTTTGCTAATACAATTGTTCCTTTAACATCTGTATGAGTATCGCTTAACGATCTTATATAAAATCCTGGTCTTATTGTACCTGTAGAAACTGTAACATCTACTGTATTATCACCTATAAATCTTATTGTAGATCCATCAGGTATATACATACCTACTGTAACTGATATAGAGGTTGGACTAAGTATAGATTCAACTCTTGAGTATTGATCAGCCATGTATGGAACACCGCCTGGAACTGAATCAATTTCTACATACTGACCTAGTTTAATATCATTGTTTGCGGCAGATAAAGTAATTATCTTACTTCCTTCGACAGCACCATCTACAATAGAATTTGGAGTTGTCGATGTATTCGCGGCATCAACAGTTGCTTCTGCTTGTATTAAAGAAGGATCAAGCTCTGCAGTATCACCTGTTCTAGTTGCACCAACAACTGCTGTTAAGCTATTTACATAATCAGCCTCGCTTTGATTTTCAGAAGCTATTGTACTTGTTATTACTGATTGAGCGGCTGTAGAAAATGACTGGAAATCCCCGTAAGTTGGAGAAGTAGGATCGTCATCAAAATTAGCAACTTGTGAAAACTGAGCTTCAACCTCTGTTGCAATAGCAAAACCAGAGGTGTTTACACTTGCGGATACGTCTGAAATAAATTGAGCTTCAAAAGTTGTAAATTCTTGATTAACATCATCATAATCACCTATAGCAGCGATTATAGTGTCTACATAACTAGTTGAAGCGTAGTTTTGTGTAGCTACCGTGTTTAATACTTGTGTTGCAAAAGCGCTAGAGTAACCAGTAAACTGTCCATTAACATCAAGATCTAATAAATAAGAAAATAATCCTTGTACATAAGTAGTATCTGCTTTGACATCACTAGCAGACGTTTGGAACATGTCTGTAGCAAAAGAAGATGCTATATTTGTAATTGTGCCTTGTGCGTCTTTGTCTACAATATAAGATCCAAGTGTTCTTACATCCTGCGCAGAAGCAACAATGGTGTCACCGGTAGACTGAGCGGTAGTTAGTAGAAGGTTTTCAGCAAAACTTTCTACAATCTGCGTCATCTCCAAAGTGTTTGGATCGATAGTACCTATAGAAGATTCTAATCTAGTTAAATCTTGAGTTGTAGCAAAACCACTAACGTTTACCTGTGCTGCTACTTCGTTTATAAATGTAGTATTTATTGTAGTAAACTCTCCGTAAGTTGGAGAAGTAGGATCATCGTCTAAGTCACCTATACCAGCTTCAAGTAATGTTACATATGAAGCTTCGGCTTTATCGTCCATTGCGGTTGTTTGTAGCAGTGAACTTGCGAACGCTTCTGAAACAGTTGTTATTTCTCCAGATTGGTTTACATTGAATATTGCAGATCTTAAAGTTGTAAGGTCTGACGCTGTTGCAAAACCATCTGTATTAAATGTACTAAGTATTGAATTCGCAAAAGATTCTGATATAGCTGTTATTCGACCATATGTAGGTGATTCTGGATCATTATCATATGTACCAAAACTACTTGCTAAGTTTGTTGTAAATGTAGCTGAAGCAAAAGTACCTGTAGCTAGAGTCTCTATAATTTGCTGTATAAGAGATGAAGAAACACTTGTTACATTACCATTTTCATCTACATCTGCTATAGAAGAAAACAAATCAAGCACGTACTGTGATGTAGCAAAGCGATCCGACGTAGTTGTCTGAATGATAAGATTAGCAAACGCGGTTGACACCGATGTGATATTACCACCATTACTATCATAAGAGTTATAAGATGATGATATATCTACAAGGAAATGAGCGACAGCCGACAAACTATCAACTACAGCATCGATATCTACCCTTGCTTGAGCAATAGCTTGTTCGTTTTCAGCAATAGCCGTATTATCTCCTACACTTGTAGAAAAATATGAGTTTAGTTCCCCTAGCGTATAGGTTCTGGTCTTATATACTGGACCTGTTTGCCCGTCGCCTTCGTATGATGAACCAACGAGTCTATCACTAGCCGTAAGCTCGGTGTCTTGTTTGTAGTTACTAATTCTTGCCATTATTTAGTGTTGTTTAGTTTCGTTCCTTTACCGTGCCCGCCTCTATTACTTTTAACAGACACAAATTTATTTTTAGTATGATCGTAGTCTTTTCCGTTTATATTCTGCCCAGCCTTAATAGCAGCACGACGCTTCCTTTGATTCTCAGCCTTCATCTTTCTTCTCCGAGGCGTCATCGCGTAAGCTAAATCCCTGGCCTTTTTTGCGGCCGCAGCTTTTT
>Ga0181605_10003747_pt1 | contig 12381 bp, 6 predicted proteins | sample 041ome_11_FD_148676 | JGI IMG/M metagenome (GOLD analysis project Ga0181605, IMG submission 148676) | Coastal salt marsh microbial communities from the Groves Creek Marsh, Skidaway Island, Georgia - 041411US metaG (spades assembly) | ecosystem: Environmental > Aquatic > Marine > Intertidal zone...
CGTTTTGACGACAAAGTCGTCCAAAAAGACATCAAAATGGTGCCATATAAAATTATCGAGGCTGACAACGGCGATGCATGGGTAGAAGTGAAGGGCGACAAAAAAGCGCCACCACAAATTTCTGCTGAAGTGTTGAAGAAAATGAAGAAAACGGCAGAAGACTATCTCGGTGAAACAATTACCGAAGCCGTCATTACTGTCCCTGCGTACTTCAACGACTCTCAGCGTCAGGCTACCAAAGATGCGGGTAAAATCGCCGGTCTGGATGTTAAGCGTATTATCAACGAGCCTACCGCTGCTGCGTTGGCTTATGGCCTCGATAAGGAATCCAAGGGTGACCGCACCGTTGCCGTTTATGACCTTGGTGGTGGTACCTTTGACGTATCCATTATCGAAATCGCCGACGTCGATGGCGAAAAACAATTCGAAGTACTTGCGACCAACGGGGATACCTTCCTTGGTGGTGAAGACTTTGATTTGGCGTTGATTAATTATCTGGCCGATCAGTTCAAGAAAGAAAATTCCATTGAACTGCACAGCGATCCGCTTGCCATGCAACGCCTGAAAGAGGCTGCGGAAAAGGCCAAGATCGAGCTCTCTTCAAGCCAGCAAACCGAAGTCAATCTGCCTTATATCACGGCAGACAACACTGGCCCCAAGCACCTTGTGGTCAAGTTAACTCGTGCCAAGTTGGAATCACTGGTGGAAGATCTGGTTCTGCGTTCAATGGAGCCATGCAAAATCGCTTTGAAAGATGCGGACTTGTCAGCCAGCGAGATTGACGAAGTCATCCTAGTCGGTGGACAGACCCGTATGCCGATGGTTCAGGAAAAAGTTAAAGAGTTCTTCGGTAAAGATCCACGTAAAGACGTGAATCCCGATGAAGCAGTTGCCATGGGTGCAGCCCTGCAAGGTGCTGTCTTGTCTGGCGATGTGAAAGATGTCTTGTTGCTGGATGTTACCCCGTTGAGCCTTGGTATTGAGACGCTGGGAGGTGTAGCTACACACCTTATTGAAAAGAATACGACGATTCCTACCAAGAAATCGCAAACATTCTCGACAGCTGAAGATAACCAGAGTGCTGTGACTATTCACGTCGTTCAGGGTGAGCGCAAGCAAGCGACTGAAAACAAGTCTCTGGGACGTTTTGATCTGGCGGATATTCCACCTGCGCCTCGTGGCATGCCTCAAATTGAAGTGACCTTTGATATTGATGCCAACGGCATATTGAATGTTTCGGCGAAAGACAAAGCGACGGGCAAGGAACAGTCCATCGTCATTAAAGCCTCTTCTGGCTTGTCCGACGAAGAAGTCGAAAAGATGGTTTCTGAAGCCGAAGCGCATGCCGAAGATGACAAGAAGTTCGAAGCCCTTGTTCAGGCTCGTAACGGCGCAGAAGGCCTGGCACATGCCACTCGCAAAACGCTAAAAGAAGCGGAAGACAAAGTGGATGCCTCCGAAAAAGCTGAAATCGAAGCAGCGATTGAAGAAGTTGAGGCGGCCTGCAAAGGTGAAGATGCCGATGCGATCAATAGCGCGGTTGAAAAACTGACGACCGTTTCCAGCAGTCTGGCGCAAAAACTTTACGCTGAACAGCAAGCAGGCACAGGTGCCGGTGCTGAAGAAGCGGCTTCTGATAATCCGGACGATGTTGTCGACGCCGAATTTGAAGAAGTTAAGGAAGACGAGAAGAAGTAATCTGTTTCGCCCTGTAATGAAGTTTTCCCGGCCAGGGCAACCAACAGACTACTGAGACAAATGCGGAGCTGGGAAACCTCTCCGCTTTTGTCATGTATAGGCTGTGCTGGTGTGCACAGACTGATTCACTGGCAATCAAGAAATAGAAAGAAGCAAACGTGTCAAAAAGAGATTATTACGAAATTCTGGGTGTGGATCGCAATGTCGATGAAAAAGAGCTAAAGAAAGCCTATCGACGTATTGCAATGAAATTTCACCCGGATCGTGCTCCTGGAGATAAAGAGTCCGAGGACAAATTTAAAGAGGCCAGTGAGGCCTATGAGATTCTCTCTGATCCAGAAAAACGCGCTGCTTACGACCGCTTTGGTCATGATGGCGTCAATGCCCAGGGTATGGGTGGCGGCGGTTTTCAATCCGGCGGCTTTGAAGACATCTTTGGTGATGTTTTTGGCGATATATTCGGTGGCGGCGGTGGGCGACGTCGACCACGACGTGGGTCAGACCTGCAATACACCATGGAGCTAAGTCTCGAAGAAGCCGTTGCCGGGACTGAGAGCACCATTCGAATACCGACGTTGGTTGGCTGTAATACCTGCTCAGGCTCTGGGGCCAAACCGGGAACCAGCAAAACAACATGCAGCACTTGTCACGGTCAGGGCCAGGTACGTATGAGCCAGGGCTTTTTCTCAGTTCAACAGACCTGTCCACACTGTAAGGGACAAGGCCAGGTGATTTCAGACCCTTGCCCTGATTGCCGTGGACAGGGCCGAATACAAGAGCACAAGAGCCTCTCGGTGAAGATACCTGCAGGTGTTGATACCGGAGACAGGATTCGTCTGTCAGGTGAAGGCGAAGCCGGTCCTGAAGGCGCACCTCCTGGGGATCTCTACGTACAGGTACTTGTTCGTGAGCATAAGATCTTCAAAAGAGATGGGGCAGATCTATTTTGTGAAATCCCGATTTCGTTCGTGGATGCGGCGTTGGGCGGAGAAATTGAAGTTCCAACCCTCAATGGCAAAGTAAAATTACGCGTTCCTGCAGAAACCCAATCAGGCAAATCCTTTCGTATGCGAGGCAAGGGCGTTAAGCCTGTTCGAGGCGGTGTTGTTGGCGACTTATTGTGTCGCGTGGTGATTGAGACACCTGTGCGTCTGACCGACAAGCAGAAATCCTTGCTGGAAGAATTGCGTGGCTCAATGGAAGAAAAAAATTCGCCTAAATCAAAGTCCTGGTTGGATGGCGTGAAGGCTTTTTTTGATAGCCTTACCCCTTAAGTGAGAATGACTTCCCGTTACTCTCGTTATTAACGTTACCAGGGGAGTCGGGGCATTTCGCTTTAGCTCCTATTTATGGCCCCAATTACGTCGGCGGCCGAATTTTTGAGATGCTAGACTGTTACGTACATTGCCTCGGAGATCTCTGTGCAACTAGCGTTAAAGTTACAGCGTCAACCCTTGTGGATAGCATCCGTATCACTGGCTTTGGTCGGGACCTTGGTACTTACCTGGTTGCCAGAGCTGGATCGCGCCGCACAGGGTTATTTGGCCAATGCCCTGTCAGACAATCTTTTGATATACGCCAGCGCCCGCGGGCTTAATGCGCTTATCTCCGTTATTCAATCCATTGAAATCAGTTTCAGCCTGGGCGCCGGTGTGGCCGTCAACTTGGAGAAGTCCTGGATCCACTCAATGACCTGATTGAGCGTTTTTCCGCTTTTATTCTTTATGGTTTGGCTGGTTTAGGCTTGCAGCAGCTTGCACTAACAGCCTCTTCAAGTATTCCAGCCAAAGTATTACTCAGCTTGGCACTCATTATCGGTTTCGCCTGGTGGCTAGTTGCGGAGAACGGATTGCCCCAATGGTCCAAGAAACTACTTATTTTCTTGTTAATGGTTCGTTTTGTGTTTGCCGTTGAAGTTGGGGTCAGCTGGGTTCTGGACAAAGCTTATTTTGAAGCACAGCAACAGGAGGCAATCTCTACACTGGATATCGCCCAGATAAAACTTGAGAGCGTTAAAGAGCAGTATCTGGAGACAGTGGATGATAGGGGTGTTTTTAGTGGTATTTGGAGTACCGCTAGACAAATTATCGGCAGTGAAAACCAGGACGGAATCGCTGATTTGGCTGCCGGAGCCATTGTTCAGCTTATCGTGATTATGTTGGTGAGAAGCATACTGCTGCCTCTTTTTTTCGTTTGGTTGATGTTTTTCTTATTTAAACGATTTATTCCAGACTAGAGTGGTTTTACTCGTTAAGACAATGCGAGTCGAACGATAAAAATTACGGCAAAAATAAATATCAAAGTAAACAAAACGCCCGAAAAAATATAAACCCAGATATTTCCATGTTGGAAGTCCTGCTCCCTGTTTTTACTGGACTGAACGCCGAAAGCGGCAGCCAGGGTACTTTGGATAATGGCCTTTAGGCCGGGCTTTTTTTTGCTTGATTGTTTAGATATTTCGCTCATAAGTAAATTTTACCAGTCTTCAGTTTTATTCAGGGAGATTAGGCCATGCTTTTTTTCTGTCTATCTATAAAATCCTGCCTTTCCTGCTAAAAGCTAAAACTCATCTAATCTGGAAATTGAAATGAGCGAATACCCCAACTGTCCCAAATGCGAATCTAGCTATGTCTATATGGATGGCACGTTACTTGTCTGTCCCGAATGCGCTCATGAATGGGTGCCGGGAGAAGTTGATGAAGACGAATCTGTTATACATGATGCGAATGGAAACAGGCTTGCGGATGGTGATACGGTGAGTGTGATCAAGGATCTCAAGGTCAAGGGTTCTTCATCTGTTGTTAAGGTTGGTACCAAAGTGAAGAATATTCGTCTGGTTAGTGGTGACCATGATATCGACTGCAAAATAGATGGTATCGGTGCCATGAAATTAAAATCTGAATTTGTGAAAAAGGTATAGAAATAATGTCTCCCAATGTTGTTATTACTGGGGCCAATCGAGGAATTGGCCTGTCTTTCTGCAAGCGCTATCTGGAACTTGGGTACAGCGTCTACGCAGTATGTCGACAAGCGGGGCCTGAATTGCCAAATCTTGATGTCATTGTGATAGATGGCGTTGATGTCAGCGATCCTGAAGGCGTTAAAAAGCTAAAAGATGCATTACATGACATTCCTATCGATTTGCTCATCAACAACGCAGGAATTTGGGGGAAAGAGACGCTGGGCTCAATCGACTATGACACCATCAAAAAAGTAATCGATGTAAACGCCTTGGCACCATTGCGTGTAACGGAAGCACTACTGAGCAATATGGGTACTGGCTCTAAAATAGCGTTGATAACTAGCCGCATGGGATCTATCGAAGATAATACCAGCGGCAAGGGTTACGACTATCGCATGTCCAAGGCGGCTTTGAATATGGCGGGAAAAACCTTAGCGGTAGACTTGTCGGAAGAGGGTATTCCGGTAGGTATTTATCATCCCGGCTTTGTAAAAACTGATATGGGTGGGGAAAAGGCCGATATTTCTGCGGATACTTCTGCTGAAAGAATATCCGAACGCATCAAAGAGCTGAACCTGAATAACTCGGGTAGTTTTTGGCACAGCAATGGTGAGATATTGCCTTGGTGATTGCCTTTAAATGATATGGCAAGCTGTTGTTTGTACTCTAGTCAGCATTGCAATTCTTGTAATCCGGTAAAACCGACATCCTCGCAACAATTGATTTTATGGCAAAGCTGGTACGACCTTTCTCAGGCGACCTGTCCAAATAAATTGAAGAGAAAAATAGGCGCGGCTGAATAATTATTATTATTCCCGCAACGAATGATGCCGATAAGCATATGGTAGTGGCTGATATTGCAGAAGCGGGAATGGGCTATTTACATAACTATGTCAGCTTCCGGGGAGTTCACCACGGTTACTCAAATTGATCGGTAACAGCGCCCATTGAGGCAGATCCTACGGTTTTGGCGTACTTGGCAAGAACACCTCTTTGATAGCGTGGCACAGGTGCCTTCCAGTTAGCCAGTCGTCGGTCAATTTCTGCTTGGTCAATATCAATGGTGATCAAGTCATTTTCAGCATCAATAGTGATCGGATCGCCGTTTTCGACAATAGCGATTGGGCCTCCTTCCATTGCCTCGGGAGTAATATGGCCAACCACAAAGCCATGACTGCCACCGGAAAAACGACCATCGGTAATCAGGGCAACTTTATCGCCCAGACCACGGCCCATGATGGCAGAAGTAGGGGAAAGCATTTCGCGCATGCCAGGCCCACCCTTGGGGCCTTCATAACGAATCACTAAAACATCGCCAGCCTCGGCAGTGCCATCCAGAATCCGGTCCATGGCTTCCTCTTCCGAATGAAATACTCGGGCAGTGCCTGAAAAACGCGTGCCTTCCTTGCCGCTAATTTTTGCAACAGCGCCCGTAGGCGCCAGATTGCCATAGAGGATGCGCAGGTGGCTGTCTGCTTTAATTGGGTTGTCCAGTTGGCGAATAATTTCCTGATCAGCTGGATAGTCGTCAACCTCGTAAAGGTTATCCGACAGGGTTTTACCGGTGACGGTTAGACAATCTCCATGGAGCATGCCTGCATCCAGCAGGCGTTTCATCAAAGGCTGTATACCGCCAATGGCAATAAGTTCCGACATAAGATACTTGCCACTGGGGCGAACATCCGCCAAAACCGGTGTGGTTTTGCCCAAGCGAGTGAAGTCATCAAGGTTTAGCTCTACACCTACAGACTGTGCCATCGCAATTAAATGGAGCACAGCGTTGGTGGAGCCACCCAAAGCGATAGTTGTCACAATGGCGTTTTCGAATGCTTTGCGCGTCATTATGTCGCGTGGAGTAATGCCTAATTCCAAAAGATTAAGAACAGCTTCACCAGCGCGTTGGCAATCGGCTTTTTTTGCGTCTGTTATGGCTTCCTGCGCTGAGCTATTCGGCAAACTCATACCCAACGCTTCAATGGCGGACGCCAGCGTGTTAGCGGTATACATGCCGCCACAGGAGCCGGGGCCAGGGATGGCCGTTTTTTCAACGGCAATGACGTCTTCTTCTGACATCTTGCCACTTGAATGAGCGCCTACCGCTTCAAAAACTGAAACAATATCGGTGTGATTTTTCCCAGGTTGAATCGTGCCACCGTAAACAAAGACCGAAGGCCGGTTGAGACGAGCCATTGCCATTAAGCAACCTGGCATGTTTTTGTCACAGCCGCCAATTGCCACAACACCATCAAAACCCTGACACCCGGCGACAGTTTCTATCGAATCGGCAATGACCTCGCGCGATACCAGCGAGTATTTCATTGCCTCGGTGCCATTGGCGATACCGTCCGAAATGGTGATGGTGTTGAAGATTACGCCCTTTCCGCCAGCGGAATCTACGCCTTTACAGGCCTCGTCTGCCAACAGGTTAATATGCATATTGCAGGGTGTGACCATGCTCCAGGTTGAAGCAATTCCCACCTGAGGTTTCTGGAAGTCTTTGTCATTAAATCCTACTGCACGCAGCATGGAGCGGGCCGGAGCCTTTTTAATGCCGTCAACGATTGGGCTGGAATGCTGGCGTTTGTCGATTTTATTCATGTTATGCCTTGTCTAAAGCCTGGGATACATCGGCGATTATGTCGTCAATATGCTCTATACCCACTGAAATTCTTACCAAATCAGTGCTTACGCCAGCTTTAGCAAGTTCATCTTCGTTTAGTTGTCGATGAGTCGTCGATGCTGGATGGCATGCAAGGGATTTTGCATCACCAATATTCACAAGACGAAGAATCATCTCCAGAGAGTCGATAAATCTAGCTCCGGCGTCCAGCCCGCCTTTCAGGCCAAAACTCAAGATGCCAGAGGCTTTACCCTTTGTGATTTTCTGACAGTTTTCGTAGTAGGCGCTATCTGGCAGGGCGGCATAGTTTACCCAGCTTACTTTTTCGTGCTGTTGTAAGAATTCAGCGAGTTTTTCTGCGTTTTCACAGTGTCGATCCATTCGCAAGCCTAGCGTTTCAAGTCCTTGAAGGATCTGAAATGCATTCATTGGGGAGAGTGCAGCCCCAGTATTTCGCAGCGGAACAACTCGGCAGCGCCCAATGTAGGCCGCCTCAGCAAGAGCTTCGGTGTAGACCACACCGTGATAGGAGGGATCTGGCTCATTCAGCACTGGAAAACGCTCCTTATTTGCAGCCCAATCAAATTTTCCAGAATCCACGATAACTCCGCCAACTGATGTGCCATGACCACCGATATATTTCGTCAGGGAGTGCACAACGATGTCTGCACCCAAATCAAATGGGCGGCACAAGTATGGGGTGGCCACGGTGTTATCAACAATCAGAGGCACGCCGTGTTTGTGTGCGATCACAGCCAAGCGACTAATGTCGACAATATTACCGGCCGGGTTGCCAATAGATTCGCAAAAGATAGCCTTGGTTTTTGCGTCAATGGCTTGATCAAAGCCCTCGAAGTCATCGTGAGAGATCATTCGCACCTCGACGCCCTGGTTTGGCAAGGTGTGGGCAAAGAAATTATAGGTGCCTCCATACAGCTGGCTTGTGCTGATAATATTGTCACCAACCTGGGTAATGCACTGAACAGCGTAGGTAATCGCCGCCATCCCCGAAGCGACACCCAGGGCACCAATTCCGCCTTCCATAGCCGCAACTCGTTGCTCGAGCACAGCGGTTGTCGGGTTCATGATGCGGGTATAAATATTGCCCTGTACCTTTAAATCAAAAAGATCTGCACCATGCTGGGTATTATCAAAGGTATAGGATGTGGTTTGGTAGATGGGAACCGCCGCTGCCTTGGTGGTTTCTTCAGACTTGTAGCCTTCATGTAAGGCAATAGATTCGAGTTTCATTTGTGCCCCTCTAAGAGATATATAAGTTCGTGTTGTGGTAATAGTATAAACAATTTACTTTGTTCGTTTACGTGCGCACATCAAACAAAAAAATCAACTGGTCTATGTGGACTATATCTTCATAAGGCTTCTGAATTTGTTTACACTTGACTTGAAAGAAGCTGCGGAACCAATGCTTCAGTCTTCCAAAACAGGCTGCAACCAGCGCTCCATGTCCCCCAGTTTAATATTCTTGCGCTGGGCCAAGCTTTCTACCTGATCCATGCCAATTTTCCCGGTGCCAAAGTAACGACTTTCCGGGTGGGAGAAATACCAGCCGCTTACAGCGGCAGCGGGGCTCATGGCGAAACTTTCAGTGAGCTGGGCTCCGATGGTCTTTTCAGCGTCCAACAGCTTGAACAGCGTGGCTTTCTCGGTGTGGTCAGGACAGGCTGGGTAGCCTGGCGCAGGACGTATCCCACGATACTTCTCGCCGATAAGTTCCTCGTTGGAAAGTTCTTCCTCGGGTTGGTAGCCCCAATATTTCTTGCGAACCTGCTGATGTAAGACCTCGGCAAGTGATTCTGCAAAGCGATCAGCCAGAGCTTTGACCATAATGGCGTTGTAATCGTCTTTGGCTGCCTCGTAGGTGGCCGCTAATTCATCGGCGCCGTGCACACAGACGGCAAAGCCGCCGATGTAATCAGGTTTTCCAGTATCTGCGGGGGCAATGTAATCAGCCAGGCTCTGCAGAGGTGCATCTTCCGATTTTGGACGTTGCTGACGTATATGATGCAGGCGGGTCAGCGGATTTCCGCCCTCATCAAATAGCTGGATATCATCGTCATCGACTTGGTTAGCGGGCCAAAATCCGAAAACAGCTTTGGCGGTAAAACGCTTGTTATCAATGATGTCCTGCAGCATGGCCTGGGCGTCCTCGTAAAGGTTAAGAGCGGCTTCCCCTATTTTTTTGTCTTCAAAAATACGTGGATATTTACCGGCGAGTTCCCAGGTGATAAAAAATGGCGTCCAGTCAAACGTACCAAGCAAGTCTTCCAGTGGGTAGTCATCAATCACCTGTGTGCCCAATTGGGCAGGAACAGGGGGTTGATAGTTTCCCCAGTCATACGTGGGCTTGCGCTTGCGGGCCTCATCGTAGGTAAGCATAGTCTTCTGGCGTCGATTGGCCACACGTTCGCGCACAGTCTCATATTCCGCCTGAATACTGGCGACAAAGGAATCGCGCTGGCCTTTACTCAGCAAATTGCTGGCGACACCTACAGCTCGCGAGGCATCAGCTACATAAACCACCTGATTGCGTTTGAATTGTGGTTCGATTTTCACGGCCGTGTGTGCCTTGGACGTTGTTGCCCCGCCAATAAGCAAGGGTAGGGAATACTCCTGGCGTTCCATTTCTTTCGCGATGGAAACCATTTCGTCGAGCGATGGAGTAATCAGGCCGCTTAAACCAATGATGTCGCACTTTTCTGCTTTGGCCGTGGCCAGGATTTTTTCTGCAGGCACCATCACGCCCAGATCAATGACCTCAAAGTTGTTGCATTGTAAAACCACACCGACAATGTTTTTGCCAATGTCGTGGACATCACCTTTTACTGTGGCCATCAAAATCTTGCCGTTGGTTTCCCCTTCGACTTTTTCCGCTTCAATATAGGGCTCCAAATGGGCGACAGCCTGTTTCATGACACGCGCAGATTTGACCACCTGGGGCAAAAACATCTTGCCCGCGCCAAAAAGATCCCCAACCACGTTCATGCCGTCCATGAGCGGGCCTTCGATTACTTCGATGGGCTTGTCTACAGCCAGACGTGCTTCTTCCGTGTCTTCAAGGATGTACTTATTAATCCCTTTGACCAGGGAATGCTCTAGCCGCTTGTTTACTGGCCAATCACGCCAGCCAAGGTCTTCCTTGCTTTCGGCAGGGCCTCCGTCGCCACGATATTTATCGGCAATGGCAAGCATCTTCTCCGTCGCTTCACTGGAGCGGTTGAGCACAACATCTTCGACGGCATCACGAAGTTCTGCAGGCAAATCGTCGTAAACAGCCAATTGGCCAGCGTTGACAATTCCCATGTTTAATCCGGCTTTGATGGCATGGAACAGGAACACAGAGTGAATTGCCTCGCGCACCGGATTGTTGCCGCGGAAAGAGAAGCTCACGTTGGAAATACCACCTGACAGGCCGACACCTTCCAGATTTTGTCTTATCCACTGACAAGCTTCGATGAAATCCACACCGTAAGTGTTGTGTTCTTCAATACCTGTGGCTACGGCAAACACATTGGGGTCAATGATGATGTCGCGTGGATCATAGTCCAGCTCATTGCGCAGCAAATCATAGGCGCGCTTGCAGATTTTTTTACGTTTTTCCAAATTGTCGGCTTGTCCGTTTTCGTCGAAAGCCATGACGACAATGGCCGCACCATAGCGCTGACACAGACTCGCTTGATGTAGAAAATTTTCCTCCCCTTCTTTCAGGCTGATGGAATTCACTACGGGCTTGCCCTGAATGCATTTTAGACCGGCCTCAATCACATCCCATTTGGAACTGTCAACCATAAATGGAACGCGGGAAATATCGGGTTCGGACGAGATCAGGTTAATAAATTTGGGCATGGCAGCCATTGCATCCAGCATAGCTTCATCCATGTTGATGTCGATGATCTGGGCTCCGTTTTCAACCTGCTCTATCGCGACTGAGATTGCCTCATCGTATTCTTCGTTAAGAATAAGCCGTTTAAATTTGGCTGAACCAGTCACATTACAACGCTCGCCCACATTGACGAACAGGGAATCGCTGGTGATATTAAAAGGTTCTAAACCAGACAAACGGCAGGCACCCTCTATCTCTGGAATCTTGCGAGGCGGAAGCTCTTTCAGGGCATCATGTAGTGCCTTTATATGTTCTGGCGTAGTGCCACAGCAGCCGCCTACCAGGTTGAGAAAACCGCTTTCGCCAAATTCGCGCACGATACTCGCCATTTCGTCGGGCGTTTGGTCGTATTCACCAAATTCATTGGGCAAACCAGCATTGGGGTGGGCACTGACATAGGTATCGGCTACGCGGGAAAGCTCGGCGACATAAGGGCGAAGCTCTTCGGCACCCAGAGCGCAATTCAAGCCTATTAATATGGGCCTGGCGTGGCGTAAGCTGTTCCAGAAAGCTTCGGTCGTCTGACCAGATAGGGTTCGCCCTGATGCATCTGTGATCGTGCCTGAAATCATAATGGGCAGCTTGTACCCAATTTCCTCGAACACTTCTTCGCAGGCGAATACCGCAGCTTTGGCATTGAGGGTGTCAAAGACCGTTTCGATCAACAAGATGTCGGCTCCACCCTTTATCAAGCCATGCGCAGCTACCTTATAGTTTTCTACCAACTCATCAAAGGTTACGTTGCGTGCACCCGGATCATTTACATCGGGTGAAATAGAAGCGGTGCGACTGGTTGGCCCCAAAATACCGGCAACGAACCGGGGTTTTTCTGGTTGCTGTTTTTCGAATTGGTCGGCAACTTCGCGGGCAATTTTGGCGGCTTCGCAACTTAACTCAGACACAATATCCTGCAGACCATAGTCTGCCTGGGAAACCGAAGTTGAATTAAAGGTGTTTGCCTCGATGATGTCCGCACCCGCATCCAGATAGGCTGCATGAATTTCACGAATGACATCCGGGCGAGTTAGTACCAGAAGGTCGTTATTGCCCTGAAGATCGCTGGGATGGTCTTTAAATCGCTCACCTCTAAAATCCTGTTCCTCCAGCTTGCGGTTCTGGATCATGGTGCCCATGGCACCGTCCAGAAACAGGATTCGCTCATCCAAGGCCTGACGCAGACGCTTAAATTGTGGGGATTCA